>JGI1684J13235_1000442_pt1 | contig 15541 bp, 12 predicted proteins | sample PonA232FremontCA_2_FD_13235 | JGI IMG/M metagenome (IMG submission 13235) | reverse complement strand
CGCTCACCGAGGACGAGGAGAACAACATCCTGAGCTCCCTGCTGGCCAAGAGCATGGGGGCCAAGCTCACCGTCACCCGGATCAACAAGCTGGCCTATATGGGCCTGATGCACAGCATCGGCCTGGAGCTCATCGTCAGCCCCAGGCTGTCCGCAGCAAACAGCATCCTTCACCACGTGCGCAAGGGCGCGGTCATCTCCAGTCTTTCCATCAAGGAGGAGGCCGAGGCCATGGAGGTGCGCGCGGGTGAGCACTCCCTTCTGCTGCACAGGCCCCTCAAGGACATCGACCTGCCCCGGGGCGTGCTCATTCTCTGCCTGGTCCGCGAGGGCACGGTCATCATCCCCGGCGGAGACAGCGTGATCCAGCCCCAGGACCGCGTCGTCCTCATCTCCAGCAACAAGGACATCTCCAAGGTGGAGAAGGCCCTTATCGGGGAGTAGTCCGCATGCGCTTTCGCGTCATTTTCCAGTTCGTCGGCTTCGTGGTGCTCCTGATCAGCCTGTCCATGCTGCTGGCCATCCCCTTTTCCCTGGCCTACGAAGACGGCACCGCGGACCTCCTTCTCGGGTGCTCCGGACTTGGGGCAGCGGCCGGAGGCCTGCTCATCCTCGCCACACGCAGCAAGCAGACCGTCATCCTCAACCATAGAGAGGGGATGGCCATCGTCACCCTGAGCTGGATCGCCGCCGGGGTGACCGCAGCCCTGCCCTTCTATGTCAGCGGAATCATTCCATCCTTCACGGACTGCCTCTTCGAGACCATGTCCGGCTTCACCACCACAGGCGCCTCTATCCTGAATGACATCGAGACGCTGCCCAAGGGCCTTCTGTTCTGGCGAAGCATGACCCATTGGCTGGGGGGAATGGGGATCATTCTGCTCTCCCTGGCCATCCTTCCCTTTCTGGGTGTGGGCGGCATGCAGCTCTTCAAGGCGGAAGTCCCCGGCCCCACACCGGACAAGCTGCGCCCCAGGATCAAGGACACCGCCCTGATCCTGTGGACGGTGTATCTCCTCTTTACCGTCGTGGAAACGATCCTGCTCTACGCGGGGGGCATGGACCTCTTCAACTCCCTGTGTCACACCTTCGGGACCGTTGCCACAGGGGGATTCTCGCCCAAGAATGCCTCCATCGGGCATTATTCCAGTGTCTACTTCCATGTGGTGATCACGGTATTCATGTTCCTGGCGGGCACCAACTTCGCCCTGCACTACAAGCTGCTGCAGGGCTCGCCCCGAGAATATCTGCGCAGCTCGGAGTTCAGGTTCTACCTGGGCCTGGTCCTGGCGGTAATCGGGATTCTCACCCTGTCTCTGTGGATCTCTTCCGGCAAGGAGGTGGGCTACTCCCTGCAACACGGGGCCTTCCAGGCGGTCACGATTGTGACCACTACCGGGTATGTGACAGCGGATTACGCGGCATGGGCGCCATTGGCGCAGGTTCTGCTTTTCCTCTGCATGTTCAGCGGGGGAATGGCGGGATCCACGAGCGGGGGGATCAAAACCATGCGGACCCTGCTTTTGGGAAAACACAACGTCCGCGAGCTCAAAAGGCTCGTCCATCCCAGGGCCGTGATTCCGCTCAAACTGGACGGCCGGCCCGTTCCGGAAAGCGTGTTGGGCGGGATATGGGGCTTTTTCCTGCTCTTTGTCTCCCTCATGGTTCTGGCCGCCCTCATTCTGGCCGGCATGGGCATAGATTTGGTCACTTCCTTCGCCGCAGCCATCGCCTGTATCGGCAATATTGGTCCCGGACTGGGCGACGTGGGGCCTGCGGACAACTACGCCGATCTGCCCCTCGCTGCCAAGTGGGTGCTTACCTTCTGCATGCTTCTGGGCCGGCTGGAGATCTATACCGTGATCATTCTGATCACCCCGGACTTCTGGCGCAAATAGCCCACGCGCCAACCAGCGCCTATTCCGCCAGTTTGTCCAGCTCTTTCTCCTCCTCCAGAACCCGGAAGTAGTCGAAAAGCCGGACCAGGCTCAGGGACTTGCGCACCTGCGAGGAGGGCCTGTAGAGGAAAAAATCCTTGTTCTTTTCCTTGTTCTGGTTGTTCAGATGGACCAGAAAGCCGATCCCGGAGCTGTCCAGAAAGGAGACATCCGCAAGATCCATGACGATGGTCTCACAGGGCTGGTCCTCAAGATATTCCCACAGCTCGCTCTTGAGCCTGTCGATGACCTCCAGGGTCAGCTCCCCGCTATAGTTGAAGATGCATACATCGCCCTTGCGGCTCACGTTGAGTGTCTGCATAGCTTCCCTCCCAATAAGGTTGTCCGCTCAAAACGGTGTATTGGCTATAGCTTCGCCATGAAGCATGTCTCAGAGTGAGAAATACTCACCAACCCGGAACCGGAGCTGCAAAGTAAAAAGAGAGCCCGCAAAGGAGCCCTTTCGCGTATTTCGCGGGCAAGGCACTAGCCAAAATCGCGCCGGTCCAGAAAGATGGTCACCGGTCCCCAGTTCACAAAGTCCAGCTCCATCTCCTCCCCGAAGATGCCCCGGGCCACCTTTCCATGATACATGCCTTCCAGCTCGCGCACCAGATCCCCGAAGAGCTTTTCCGCGATTTCCGGATCCGCTGACCCGGTAAACGAGGGCCGCCTTCCCTTGCGGCAGTCGGCGAACAGGGTGAACTGGGGCACCGCCAGAATTTCTCCCCCCACATCCCGGAGGCTCAGATTGGAGCGGCCGTTCTGATCCGGGAATATCCGCAGCTCGGGGATCTTGCCCACAAGCTTGCCCCACTCTGCGCTCCGGGGCAGCTCCGGAGTCGCCTCGCTGCTGAATCCCGCGAGCAGCAGCACCCCGATTCCGATGGCGGCCCGTTCCTCCTCCCGAACCAGGACCCTGGCCCTTTTGACACGCTGCAGCACAACGCGCACGGATCAGGCTCGCTTGAACGTGGCCTGGGAGCCCTTTTTTTCCAGAACGCTCACCTTCCTCAGCCGAACCGCGTTTTCGGACAGCCCCTCCTCGAGCCGGGTATAAATATGGCGGGCCAGGTTCTCCGAGGAGGGGTTCGTCTCCTGAAACGCCGGCAATTCGTTGAGATGCGCATGGTCCAGCTCTCGCAGGATCTGATGCAGGGTGCCGCGCAGCTCCTTGAAGTCGATCAAAAGACCGGTCTGCGGGTCGAGCTCATAGCCCTCCACCTCGGCCAGCACGCGGAAGTTGTGTCCGTGCAGCTCCTCGCATTTGCCCCCGTAGTTGCGCAGCTGATGCGAGGCGCTGAACTCGTCCTCCACCTCGACGCGATAGACTTCACTGCTCATGACTCATTCTCCGGAACAGCCTCCTCGCTGCGGGGAGGGCTCGTGCTTTTGCCTGCCTCCAGACTTTGCTTCCACTGCTCCAGCTCCTCCTGGAGCGCACTTGCCGGCTGAATCCGGAAATCCGGCCCCAGGGTCAGGCGGCATACCGCCTCATCCAGCCACAAATGCACCTCCACCGGATTGGAACCGGGATACCTGGTCAGGATCTGTTTCAGTTGCTGCCACTCCGCCTCGTCCACCAGGGCCGCATCCACCTCCAGGGTGCACGGCTCGTCCGTGGAGGGCTGGGCCTCCGAGAGAAGCTCCACGTCTCGGGCCAGGAGCTTGAGGGGACCCGCTGTATCCTCGTCTCCCTCGGAATCGTTCTGGGCCGAATCGATCTTGGCCCGGCAGAAAAAGGGCTGATCAAAGTCGTAGTCCCGGATCTTGGCGTAGGCGTCCGGGAAGAGAGTGAGCTCGGCTGTCCCGGACAAGTCCTCCACCTGGCAGAAGGCCATCTTGTCCCCCTTGCGGGTCTGGATCTCCTTGCATCCGGTAATGAGCACCGCGAGATTCACCTCGCTGTTCGAAGGCATCTCCCTGCTCTGCTGGACCGTCTGCACCCGGAGGTGCTGAAGATCCTGCTGGTGCTTGAGCAGGGGATGGCCGCTCAGGTAGAGACCCAGGGTCTCCTTCTCCTGCTTCAGGCGATAGTCCTCCTGCCATTCCTCGGTTTGCGCCTCGGGGATGTTCAGCCCCACTCCGCTCTGCGTCTGCTGCTCCTGCTCCCCGTTCTGGACCATGCTGAGCAGGGAGAGCTTACCCCCGGCCTTGGCCTTGGAGCGCTTCTGCGCCTTGGCAACCACCTTGTCCAGGCTGGCTGTCATTGCCGCCCGCGTGGCGCCCAGGCAGTCCAGGGCCCCGCTCTTGATCAGGGATTCCAGGACCCGCTTGCTGACCCGCTTGGAGAGCACCCGCTGGCAGAAATCCATCAGGCTGCTGAAGGGCCCGTTCGCCCGCCTTTCCTTAAGGACCTGCTGGATCGCCCCGTCGCCCACATTCTTGATTCCGGAGAGGCCGAAGAGAATGTTCTCCCCCTGCACGGTAAAGGAGTGCTCGCTGTGGTTGATGTCCGGCCGCAGCACGTCGATCCCCATCTCGCGGCAGGCGTTGATGTGGCTGATGACCTTGTCCGTGTTGGCCACCTCGGAGGTGATCAGGGCGGCCATAAACTCCTGCGGATAGTGGGTCTTCATGTACGCGGTCTGATAGGAGATCATGGCGTAGGCCGAGCTGTGGGACTTGTTGAAGCCGTATCCGGCGAACTTTTCAATCAGGCTGAAGAGATACTTCGCCGTCTCCTGGTCCAGCCCCTTCTCCAAGGCCCCCTGCATGAACTTGTCCCGCTGCTGGGCCATGGCCTTGGCGTTCTTCTTGCCCATGGCCCGGCGCAACAGGTCGCCGTCCCCCAGGGAGAAGCCCGCGAGCTCCGAGGCGATGCTCATGACCTGCTCCTGGTAGAGGATCACCCCGTAGGTCTCCTTGAGAACGGGCTCCAGCCAGGGATGGGGATACTCCACCTCGCGGCGGCCGTGCTTGCGCTCGACAAAGTCGGTGACCATGCCGCTCTCCAGCGGTCCGGGGCGATACAGGGCCAGCAGGGCGATGAGCTCCTCGAACCGCTCCGGCTTGAGATCCATCATCACCCCGCGCATTCCGGAGCTCTCCAATTGAAACACCCCGTTGGTCTGCCCCTTGCAGAGCAGCTCGAAGGTCTGGGGATCGTCCATGGTCATGGTTTCCAGATCCGGGACCTCCTTTCCGCCGGCCCGGGCCAGCTCCAGGGTATCCTGGAGCACGGTCAGGGTCTTCAGCCCCAGGAAGTCGAACTTGATCAGCCCCACCTTCTCCACTTTCTTCATGTCGTATTGGGTGACAACTTCCCCTTTCTTGCCCCTGTACAGGGGAAGGTACTCCTCCATGGGCTGATCGGAGATCACGATGCCCGCGGCGTGGGTGGAGGCGTGCCTGGCCAGGCCCTCCAGCTTGCGGGAAATGTCCAGGCACCTGGCCACCCGCTCGTCCTCGTCGCGCTTCTGTCTGAGATCGGGTTCACCCTCCAGGGCCTTGTCGATGTCGATTCCCGGATCCTCGGGAATGAGCTTGGCGATCTTGTCCGTCTCGGCGAAGCTCATGCCCAGGGCCCGCCCCACATCCCGGACCACGGCGCGAGCCTTCATGGTCCCGAAGGTGGTGATCTGGGCCACGTTGTCCTTGCCGTACTTCTCCGTGACGTAGCGGATCACCTCTTCCCGCCGGTTGTAGCAGAAATCCACGTCGATATCCGGCAGGCTCTCCCGCTCCACGTTCAAAAAGCGCTCGAAGAGCAGGCCGTAGCGGATGGGATCGATATTGGTGATCTTCAGGGCGAAGGCGGCCAGGGAGCCGGCTGCCGAGCCCCTCCCCGGGCCCACGGGGATGCCCCGCTCCTTGGCCCAGTTGATGAAGTCCTGAACGATGAGGAAATAGCCGCTGAAGCCCTTGGCGCAGATGATCTCCATCTCGTGCTCCAGGCGCTCCCAGTAGATGGATTCCTCGATCTGGTGGGTCGTCTTGTTCAGGCGATCCCTGAGCCCGTCGCGGGCCATATCCCGGAAATACTGGTCCAGGCTCCGCTCGTCCGGGGCGTGGTATACCGGAAAGCGCGGANTNTCCAGCTCCAGCTCCAGGTTGCAGGCCTCGGCGATTTCGCGGGTGTTTTCCAGGGCCTTTGGCACATGGGAAAAGGCCTGCTGCATGTCCTCCGGGGACCGGATAGAAGAGCTTGTCCGTGTTCACCCGCATTCGCTTCTGGTCGCTCACGCAGGAATTGGTCTGGATACAGAGCAGTGTGTCGTGGGCCTCCGCATCCTCGCGGTCCAGATAGTGGCAGTCGTTGGTGGCGACCAGGGGCAGGCCCGTTTCCTCGCCCAGCTCGACAAGCTTGGGATTGAGCTCCTCCTGCTGGGGAAGATCGTTATCCATGAGCTCCAGGTAGAAGCGGCCGGGAAAGAGCTCGCTGTACTGCCTGGCCGTTTCCCTGGCCGCCTTCATTCCCCGGGAGAGGAGCACGCTGGGCACCTCCCCCTTGAGGCAGGCGGACATGGCGATGAGATCAGAGCCAAACTGGGCAAGCAGCTCCTTGTCCACCCGGGGCTTGTAGTAGAATCCCTCCAGGTTGGCCTTGCTCACCAGCTTGATCAGGTTGTGGTACCCCTGTTTGTTCTTGGCCAGCAGCACCAGATGGTACCCCGCCTCCGAGGCGGAACCCGCGTCCTTCTTGGTTCTGTGCTCCGGGGCCACGTAGACCTCGCAGCCCACGATGGGCTTGAGCCCGAAGTCCTTGGCAGTGAGGTAGAAGTCCAGGGCCCCGAAGAGATTGCCGTGGTCGGTGATCGCTGCCGCGCTCTGACCGAAGGACACGGCGCGGGAACACACGTCCCCCACCTTGATCGCCCCGTCCAGAAGGCTGTATTCGGTATGGCAGTGCAGGTGCACGAAGTCGGTCATAATCTCTCGTTCAAAGTTCAACGTTCAAAGTTCAAGGTTCAAAATGGGTCCCTCACCGTTCAAGGTCAAAGGGCTCGCCGTCCTCTTCAACCTTGAACGATGAAACGAAAACGTTGAACTAAGCGAGATGAGGCCCGATCCGTCCGGCCAGGCGGAGCAGCTGATGGGTGAATCCGGCCTCGTTGTCGTACCAGGCGATGACCTTGAGCAGACGGTCCTCCATGAGGCTGGTCAGAGGGGCGTCCACCACCCCGCCGAAGCGGCTGCCGTTGTAGTCCACCGAGACCAGGGGCTCCTCGCTGTAGCCCAGGATATCCTTGAGCTCGTTCTCCGAGGCCTCCTTCAGGGCGCCGTTGACCTCCTCCACGCTCACGTCCCTGCCCATCCGAACATTCAGGTCCACCAGGGAGACATTGGGCGTGGGCACCCGAATGGCCATGCCGTCCAGCTTGCCTCGCAGGCTGGGGATTACTTCCCCCACCGCCTTGGCCGCGCCCGTGCTCGTGGGGATCATGGACACAGCCGCGGCGCGGGCCCGCCGAATATCCTTGTGCGAGCCGTCCAGGATGCGCTGGGTCATGGTGTAGGAGTGCACCGTGGTCATGATCCCGTGCTCGATCCCGAAGCGGTCGTGCAGGGGCTTGACCACTGGAGCCAGACAGTTCGTGGTGCAGGAGGCGTTGGAGATCACGCTGTGCTCCGGCTTGAGGTCGGAGTCGTTCACTCCGGGCACGATGGTGGCGTCCACGCCCTTGCCCGGGGCGCTGATCACAACCTTTTTGGCTCCGCAGTCCAGATGCTGCTGGCAGCTGTCCTTGTCCTTGAACTTGCCCGTGGTCTCCAGGACCAGGTCCGCGCCCAGCTCAGCCCACTTCCACTCGCCAGCCGGCTGGCGCGTGACGCGGACTTGCCTGCCCTCCAGAAGGAAGCCGTCCTCGTTCGCCTCCACACTGCCGGAGAAGATCCCGTGCACCGAGTCGTACTTCAAAAGATGCGCCATGCTCTCGTTGTCCGCGCGCGCGTTCACCCCCACCAGCTCGAGCTCCCGGCTGTCCGCAAGCAGACGGGCTGCTAAACGTCCTATGCGTCCGAATCCGTTGATCCCGATGCGCACTGCCATATTCCCACCTCCTTGGATCCGCTATTTGTCCCTCTCTGCCGCAATTGAACGCAACAGAGACGTCACCTGCTCCCTTGAGCTCCGAGCCATCGCCTTTTCGTCCTACGCCGCGCCGGAGGATCCCAGCACGTGCCGCATCTTGTGCCGCACCACGTGCACCACGGCTTCCCTGGCCGGCTTGAGGTATTTCCTGGGATCGAAGTTGGCGGGGTTCTCCGCGAGCTCCTTTCTCAGAGTAGCGGTCACGGCCAGGCGGATGTCCGTGTCGATATTGATCTTGCACACCCCGGAACGGGCGGCCCGGAGCAGCATGTCCTCGGGAACACCGCTGGCTCCGGAAATCTCTCCGCCGTATTTGTTGGCCATGTCCACGTACTCGGGCAGGACGCTGGAGGCTCCGTGCAGGACCAGGGGATAGCCCGGGAGGGTTTCGCTGATGCGCTCCAGTCTGTCCAGATCCAGCTTGGCCTCACCCTTGAACTTGTACGCCCCGTGACTGGTGCCGATGGCCACGGCCAGGGAGTCGCATCCTGTGCGCTCCACGAATTCCTTCGCCTCCTCGGGATCGGTGAACACGTTTTCCTCGGCGCTCACGTCGTCCTCGACACCGGCCAGCTGGCCCAGCTCGGCCTCGACCCAGACGCCCCGCTCGTGGGCGTAGTCCACGACCTCCCTGGTCACCCGGATGTTCTCCTCGAAGGGATGGTGCGATCCGTCGATCATGACCGAGGTAAACCCCGCATCGATGACCTGCTTGCAGATGTCGAAATCCTGCCCGTGATCCAGATGGAGGCAGAGGGGAAGATCGCTCTCCTCCAGGGCGGCCTCCACCAGCTTGACGATGTAGGTCTGCCCGGCATATCGTCTGGCACCTGCTGACACCTGCAGGATGAGGGGCGACTTCTCCGTCTGGGCCGCGCTGATGATCCCCTGCACGATCTCCATGTTGTTCACGTTGAAAGCGCCGATGGCATAGCCGCCGGAATAGGCCTGCTGAAACATCTCGGACGGCGAGGTGAGTGGCATGTCCGCCTCCTTGCTTGTGCGTGAAAAGATGCCTTTTCCCTACGGGACGCATCGCCCCGTTCCAAGGGCAAAGCGAGGGCAGCGGAGCGAAGGGCTTCCTCCTTTCCGCCTCCTGCTATGCATAGAGTGACGAATATCCGCTTCTGCCCGGAGAAGATCCTCCATCACCGTTTTCGGCCAGGCCGCTCCCAGAGCTCGTCCAGCCCTGTGCGGAGGTGGGGATGCTCTTTTTGTACCACGCTGTTTCCCCGGATTTCAAGGATGAGCAAGAGCAGAAAGCGCGCGGACCAACTGCTTGTCGAGCAAGGGCTTGCCGAGAGCCGGGAGAGGGCCAAGCGAATGATCATGGCCGGAGAGGTCTTCCGTCACCCGGAAGGCAGGGAGCCAGAACGAGTGGACAAGCCGGGCCAGCTCCTTCCTGTGGCAACCCGTTTCACGGTCAGCAAACGCCAGCGCTTCGTCAGCAGAGGCGGAGACAAGCTGGAAAGCGCCATGGGCCATTTCCGTGTGCGCCTCGAGGGCGGGATCTGTCTGGACGTTGGCGCCTCCACCGGGGGATTCACGGACTGTCTTCTCCAGCATGGCGCTCGCCGCGTCTATGCCACGGATGTGGGGCGGGGCCTGCTGGATCAGAGATTGCGCCACGATCCCCGGGTCGTTGTTCTGGAGGGAATCAACTTCCGTTATGCGGCCCGAGACCTCCTTCCGGAAAAAGTGGATCTGGCTGTTGCGGACTGCTCCTTCATCTCCCTGCGGGCCATCCTCCCCCCCATTCCGGCATTCCTGGGCCCCGAAGGGCGCATCCTCGCGCTGGTCAAGCCGCAATTCGAGCTGGAGCGGAGCCGGGTGGGCAAGGGCGTGGTCCGCTCCCCGGAGCTGCAGCGGGAAGCCGTGGACCGGCTCAGGCGCTACGCCGAGGACGAGCTGGGCCTTTGCTTTTTCGGCTCTGTCCCCTCCGGGATCAAAGGGCCCAAGGGCAACCAGGAGCACTTCCTTCTCCTCGGCTCATCCCGGTGACCCCGGGGCCACTCGACTGATCTCTGACCTCTGGTCTCTGCCTCCGCCTCACCAGCTCATCCGCACCGGAACCCCGCTTTGCCGCATCTCTTCCTTGATGCCGGGTATGGTGTAGTCCCCGTAGTGCACAATGGAGGCGATGAGAGCGGCCGAGGCGCGGCCCGTGGTGGCGGCCTCCACCATGTGCCGCGGATTCCCCGCTCCCCCGGAGGCGATGACCGGGATGCGGACAGCGTCCGCGACCATCCTGGTCAGATTCAGCTCGTATCCGTCCTTGGTCCCGTCCGCGTCGATGGAATTGAGGCATATCTCCCCGGCGCCAAGGCGCTCAGCCTCGCGGGCCCACTCCAGCGCGTCCATGCCCATGCGCCTGCGTCCCCCGTGGATGACCACCTCGTATCCCGAGGGCGCATCTCCTGTCGGCTCCACCCGGAGAACATCCATCCCCAGGACCACGCACTGCGAGCCAAAGGCCTCGGCCCCCCGACGGATCAGATCCGGATCCTTGACAGCCGCGGAATTGACCGAGACCTTCTCCGCGCCGCTCAAAAGAACGGAGCGCATGTCCTCCACGGAGCGGATGCCGCCACCCACGGAAAAGGGGATGAAGATCTGCGAGGCCACCCGGTCCACCACGTCGAGCATGATGTCCCGCCGCTCGTGGGAGGCGGTGATATCGTAGAACACGATCTCGTCCGCCCCTTGCTCATAGTAGGCCCGCGCAGTGGCCACGGGGTCTCCGATGTCCCTGTTCCCGGCGAACTTGATCCCCTTGGTCAGGCGGCCGTCCCGGACGTCCAGGCAGGGGATTATGCGCTTGCACAGCATCAGCGAGCTTCCCGGCAATAGGCGTTGAAGTTCTCCAGAAGGGTGAGTCCCGGCCGTCCACTCTTCTCCGGATGGAATTGAACAGCCCACAGGCCCTCCCGGCCCAGCACGGAGCAGAAGCTGGTCCCGTACTCCGTGCTCCCCAGCCGGTAGGGGGCCTCCGGCACGGGGTAATAGGCGTGGACAAAATAGAACTCCGCCCCCTCCTCGATCCCGGCGAACAGGGAGGGGGCCCTGTCCGTTCCCCTGACCGCGTTCCATCCCATGTGGGGGATATTGATAGGCAGACCGGCCTCGGTGAGATCCGGGTGGAACCGCTGGCAATGTCCCGGGATGAGCCCCAGCCCCTGGGTATCGTTCTCCGGAGTGGACTCGAGAACAATCTGGCTCCCCAGACAGAGACCGAGAAAGGGGACCCCTCTGGTCACGCGTTCGCGGAGAAGCTCGTCCAGCCCGGTGCGGCGCAGGGTCCGCATGGCCTGCCCAGCCGCGCCCACCCCGGGAAAGATGATGCCCCTCGCCCCCCGGATGGTTTCCGCATCCGCGGTGATGCGGCCAGGGATCTCCAGGTAGTCCAGCGCGCGCTTGACACTGGTCAGATTCCCTGCCTCGTAGTCGATTATTGCGATCATTGACAGCCTTTCCTGGGTGCTGAACATCCCTTTTTGCGGACAGCCGGAAAGCGAGGCTCATCCGGAATCGACCCTGGAAAAAGGACGTATCGGCCAAACCCGGGATCAGAATGGAGGACGCCCGCCCAATCCATGGAAAGCCCTGAACGAAGAACTGGGAACGGGGAACCTTGAACGGAGAACGGGCAACCTACCAAATCACCACTCCGGCATAGCCCACGACGGAATCGTAGTCACCGATAAAGTCCCCGGAATTGGCGTATTCCACGACTTCGCCACGGGTGCAGCCAAGCTTTCTGGTCAGGGCCAGGGCAACGGTCATGGGCAGCACGCCGCACATGCTGATCCGGTTCCTGCTCACCGTCTCCACGAGCCCTTCCGGATCAATATCGCAGATCCGTCGCAGGGCGAGCTCGTCCTGCTGTTTGGCCCGGTCCGCTGGGATGAAATGGCTCATGTCCGAGCTGACCACGATGGAAACGGGCTCTTGCTGGGAGCTGACCACTCCGGCCAGGGCCTCCCCGGCTTGAATCAGGGCGTTGGGGTCGTTTTCCGCGATAGCCACGGGGACGACTCGCGTCGCCTCGTCCAGGGCGTAGAGAAAGGGCAGGACCACTTCCAGGGAGTGCTCCCGGATATGGGCCTGGTGGTCCTCTTCCATGGCGGGATGGGCCTGCAGGACCTGCTCCGCCAGGTCTTCGTCCACCGGAACGGACACCCCGGGAAGGTCCCACGCCCCGGAGGACCAGACGGAGAACGGCTTCCCCTGGCCCGTATGATTCGGGCCCAGAAGCAGCACGCGCCTTCCCGGCCGGGCCCGAGCCAGGGTTCTGCCGGCAACACCCCCGGAAAAGGGGTACCCCGCATGGGGGACCATGGAGGCAACCGCGGCTGTCTGGGCAGGCGATCCGCCGGCAAGATACTCCCGCACCTCCTCCAGCAATTTGTCCCTGCTCCCGGGATAAAACTGTCCGGCAACCACGGGTTTCCTATTCATAGCCCTCCCCCTGGGAGCTTTGTCCTGATTCCTTCGGACCCTTGTTTCCAAAAGAAGACGAGGAGCTCATTCCCGTCCCCATAAAGAGGATATTCCGTATCGGAATTGGTTATATTAGCCAGCGCAGCCGCGTTCGTCAACACGAGCCAGGAGATTGCCCGAACTCCTTGGAGCTTCTGTCCGAGTCAACTTGAATATTCGCCAGAGATGATCTATTTTGAACGCGTTGAGAGATTGCCTCGTTCTTCGCTCAATGCCGAGCAATCTTCATATCCTACAAGGGAGCCGCGTTCGAAGGACTCGGGGACGCAAGGATGCAAAGGCGCGGCCCTCCCTTTCCCTACGGCCAACAAGGTTTTCGCCCGACACATGGGCGAGGCCCTTTACGATCCGCGGCGAAGCAAAGTGAAGCGCACAAACTGCCTTGAGGCCTCTCCCGGCTGATTCAACACGATCAAAACCTCCCCTCCCGGGGAGGCAAAGCTTCGAATGCGCGATGCGGATGAGGGATTCTATGACACAGCATTTGCATGCGGGGCTCGATGTCGGTTCCGGAACCTCCAAAGTGGCCGTCCTGGATGAGCAGGGCAATGTGCTCCGGTCCTGGTACAGAAATTCCCAGGGCAAGCCCCTGCAGACGGCGTACGAGCTTTTGGGCCTGATGGAGGGGGAATTCCCCGCTGACCGGATCGCCACCCTGACCTGCAGCGGCACCGGCGGCAAGAACATCTCCCGTGTCCTGGGCGTACCCTTTCTCAACGAGGTCATCGCCCACACCAAGGCTGTGGAATTCTTCCATCCCCGGGCCCGGACCATCATCGACATCGGCGGGGAGGACGCCAAGCTCGTCCTCATCGAGCACAACAAGAGACAGGGCTTCTCCATCCGGGATTTCGCCCTGAACACCGTCTGCGCCGCCGGCACCGGCGCCTTTCTGGAACAGCAGGCCGCGCGCCTGGGTTACAGTATCCAGCGCTTTTCCGAGCTCGCCGAGCAGGCGGAGAACGTGCCCACCATCGCCGGGCGATGCACAGTCTTTGCCAAGTCGGACATGATCCACCTGCAACAGAACGGGGTGGCGGATCTGGAGATCATTGCCGGCCTGTGCTTCGCCATCGTGCGCAACCTGAAGACCAATATCGCCAAGGGCAAGACCATTGTCCCGCCCCTGGTCTTTCAGGGCGGAGTTGCGGCCAACCTCGGTGTCAGACGGGCCATCCGGGAGCTCTTGCTCTCCAGCGACGAGGAGTTGATCATCCCGGACCACCACGCGGTCATGGGCTCCATCGGCGCCGCCCTGGAAGGCTCCCGTAGAGAACAGCCCGTTCCCTACCCCGGCCGCGCGGCTCTCGAGCCGCACCTGAAAGCCGAGGACAAGCGCTCGGACAGTCTCTCCGCACTGGAGCCTCCTCAGGGAATCAGCTCCGAATCCTCCACTGCGCTCCGGGCCGAAGAAGCGGGATCGCCCAGCGCGGATCAGGCCTTTCTGGGCATCGACGTGGGCTCGGTCAGCACCAAGATGGTCCTGTTAGGGGCAAACGACGAGGCCGTGCGCGAGGATTCCGGAATGGAGCCCGAGGTTTTGGCCAGCACCTACCTGCCCACTTCCGGACGCCCGCTGGAAGCAATCAAGCAGGGACTGGCCGAGCTCAAGGACCGCTTTCCCCGGCCCCCGAAAATCGTCGCGGCCGGCACCACGGGCTCCGGCCGTTACCTCAGCGCCGGATTCGTGGGCTCGGACGGAGTGTACAACGAGATCACCGCCCAGGCCACTGCCGCGCGCACCATCGTTCCGGATGTGGACACCATCTTCGAGATCGGGGGCCAGGACTCCAAGTATATCCGCATGGAGGGCGGCTCCATCGCGGATTTTACCATGAACCGGGTCTGCGCCGCCGGAACGGGCTCCTTTCTGGAGGAGCAGTCCGTCCGGCTGAACCTGGACATCCGCGATTTCGGGGACCTGGCCCTGTCCGCCCGTGCTCCGGCCCGCATGGGAGAACGCTGCACGGTCTTCATGCAATCCGACCTGGTGCACTACCAGCAAAAGGGCGTGTCCCAGCCGGATCTCGCTGCAGGGTTGTGCTATTCCATCGTGCACAACTACCTGAACAAGGTGGTGGAACAGCGCCGCATTGGGGAGCGCATCGTGTTCCAGGGCGGAACGGCCCTGAACCGGGGCATTGTCGCCGCATTCGAAAGCGTCCTGGGCAAAAAAGTATATGTGCCCCGGCACAACGAGGTCACCGGAGCCATCGGTGCGGCCATGCTCGCGGCACGCGACAGGGCGGGAGAGAGCCGCTTCAAGGGCTTTGACCTCTCAAACCGGGGCTACACCCGGAAAATCTTCGAGTGCCAGGGCTGCACCAATTGCTGCGAGGTGCAGAAGATTTACATCGAGGGCGAGCAAGAGCCCCTGTACTTCGGCCACCGCTGTGAACGCTACGAACGGACCAGAAAATTCGCCCACGAGGAGGCTCCCGATCTGATCCGGGAGCGGCGTGGAATCCTCAACAACCATCTTCCGGACACCGCATCCACTGATCCGGAAAAGAGCGAAAAGCCCTCCATCGGCCTGCCCAGGACCCTGTATTTCTGGGAATGGCTGCCCTTTTTCGCCACCCTGCTGGACGAGCTGGGATACCAGCCCGTCCTGAGCGGGGAATCCAACAAAAAGCTGACCGCCAAGGGCTCCTCCATGATGGTCACCGAGACCTGCCTCCCCATCAAGGCGGGGCACGGCCACGTAGCCGATCTCCTGGACCGGGGGCTGAAATCCATCCTGCTGCCCCAGGTCTACGACCTGCCCAGCCTGGATCCAAAACAGAGCACGGGAACCATCTGTCCCTTCGTGCAAGGCCTGCCCTGGACCATCCGATCGGCAATCGACTTCCGCAAGCGCAATGCCGAGCTCCTCTCCCCCGTGCTCAGGCTCGGGCGCGAGGCGGACGAATCCGAGACCGGATGGCGGGAGCTCGCCGAAATGCTCGGCGCGGGGACGCGCACTATGAAGCGGGCCCTGCGGCAGGCGAGCGCCGTCCAGGACCGCTTCCGGGAATCCCTCCGCGAACGCGGCAGGCAGATCCTGGCCGAGGTGGAGCAGGGCCGGACCT
>JGI1684J13235_1000435_pt1 | contig 15609 bp, 18 predicted proteins | sample PonA232FremontCA_2_FD_13235 | JGI IMG/M metagenome (IMG submission 13235) | reverse complement strand
GGCGTTCGTCGTCGGAGGTTTCGAGGAGGTGGTGCGTCAACAACGTCTCGTTGACGGTTGAGGCTACCTCCGCGACGAATATCTCGTAGCCAGAGTACACGTACGGCTGTTCTTCGCTCGCGTACTCCGAATGCATCGAGTGTCCGAGTTCGTGGGCGAGCGTGTACATCGAACTCACGTCGTCCTGATAGTTCATGAGTATAAGCGGCTGGGAGTCGTACGTGCCGCCCGAATAAGCGCCCGACTGCTTGTTCTCCGTCTCGTAGACGTCTACCCACCGTGAGTCGAGTCCTTCGGCGAGCCGCGAACGGTAGTCGTCGCCTAACGGTTCGACGGCGTCGATGACGTGTTCACACGCCTCCTCGTACCCGATCTCGGGCGACTCCTCTTGGACGACAGGGACGTAGAGATCCCACATACGGAGTTCGTTCGCGTCGATGGATTCGCGTTTGAGCTCCGCGTGCCTGTGTAGGCTGTCGAGGCTATCGCGCACGGTGTCGACGAGCGTGTCGTAGACCTCGACGGGGATGTTCGGTTCGTTAAGAGCCGCCTCCCGCGCCGTTCCGTAGCCACGCGTCTCGGCGAGCTTCACGTCCGCCTTCACGGAGTTCTTGTACGCGGTTCCGACGGAGTTACGTACCTTCTCCCATTCGTCGTAGAACGCTTCGTATACGCGTCGGCGGAACCCGCGGTTCGGGTGTTTCTGAAGCTTCGTAAAGCTGTTGAGCGTTATCCTCCTCTCATCATCCTCGGGATCCTGTACCGCGGGGAACTCCATGTCGGCGTTCGCAAGCATGTTGTAGACTTCGCCGGGCGCGCCCATGACCTCGCCTAGCCGGGCGAGAACCTCCTCAACTTCGGAAGACCGTGTATGTTCCTTCTTTCGGAGAACGTCGTCGAAGTACTGTTCGTACACACCGAGATCCGGCTCCTCCTCTATCATCGCGTCTATCTCATCACGGTTCAGACCCTGTATCTCAGGCTCGATGAAGGAAGATGCGGAACCCGCCTCCGACGACAGCGATCTCGCCCGCGCCGCCATGGCTTGATAGCCGTCGTCCGTCGTATCCTCGTCCTTCTTCATCCGTGCGTACGAGGCTACGTCCGAGACGGTTCGCATCAGGTTCTCGTACACCTCCATCGTCTCCAGAACCGTCGCCGCGTCCTCCGTGGAGCGCCCTTCGTAACCCGAGATATCCTCTATCAGGCGTTCCGCAGTCTCGTACCCCTCCTCCCAGTTTTCGTCATCGTCGTAGAGCGAACTTAGATCCCATCTGTACCGCTCCTCTATCTCATCGCGCTTAGGAACCGAAGCCATACGTGAACATCGCACCCGACGGACGTAAACCTTCTTTACGCGACCACGGATGCGCCGAGTCCCCCGTCGGTGTAGCTTGTCCTACCGCCACCGTTGATACCAACCGGGGTGTAGAACGGAACCGGTGAGCCGAGGAAACACGGATAGGGACGCGCTCGGACGGGTTCTGTCCGTGTTGTCCCGCTTAACCGTCCCAACCGACGCTCACGTGCATGCTCACGAAAACCCACCCGTCGCGGTTTTCTAAGCTTCCGCTCCACCGCGAGTCGAAGTCGTACCCCTTCTCTTTCTCGTTGTCCGTCCAAGCCATACGGACGGAGTCGGTAAACCACGCGTACCCGCCGTCCCTTTCTGTCACGCGGAGGTCTTCGCTCTCGACCGTCCAGCCCTCGGTACTCCGTGTCTGGCTCCGCAGTCCCTCGGAGACCTCCTCGTAACCGTCGAGTCTCTCGGAGATACCGTACTTCACCAGGTCGGCGTCGTCAGCGAAGTAGGGTGGCAGAGTCTCTCCGTTCCTGAGAGACTCGTAGTAGCTTTCGATTCTCTGTTCTGCGTCCATGATTCAAAGACACCGTCGACGGATAAGATACTGTCGACCGCTTCCGACATCGGGGGTGCTTTGTCCGTAGGCGACGTAGCCGGTGTATGCACGTCGGTGTAGACGGGGCGGGCGGCGACTGGCTCGCCGGTGTCCACGAAGCGGGGGAGTACTCTTACAGCCTGTTCGGCTCCTTCGGTGAGCTTTGGGAGGAGCTACGCACCGCGGAAGTGATCTTGGTTGATATACCTATAGGGCTACGTAACGACGGCGAACCGCGTGCGTGCGATACGGAGGCGCGTAGACACGTACGCCGGGGTGTCGTCTTCCCGACGCCGTCACGACCCGCGGCTTACGAGGACGACTACGGGTCGGCGAAGGCGATCAACGAACGCACCACCGGAGGTAAGAGCCTACCGAGACAGACGTGGAACATCTGCCCTCTGATACGTGAGGTGGATGAGTTCCTCGCGAACACGGCAGAGGCACGTGGTACGGTGCGTGAGTCACATCCTGAGCTTTGCCTCCGGTATCTCAACAACGGCGAGACGGTAACGACGAGGAAGACGACCGACGAGGGCTACACGAACCGCGTCGGCGTCCTTACAGAACATGAACCTCGTGCCGGCGAACTACTCTCCGAGGCTTCCGACGCGTTCCGCGACGAACCGGCTGTTGGGCGCGACGATCTCGTCGATGCCCTCGCGCTCGCCCTCACTGCGCGCTACCCGACCGAGACGGTGCCTGACGACCCACCGAAGGACGAACGCGGTCTTCGTATGGAGATGGTCTACCCTCGTATCTGAATCGACCTCGGTACCGAAGCCGATACGCGCTCACCGCCGCGTACGTACACTCAGACGCGCCCGCCGAGTACGCCGGCGTCGCGTGCGGTTTTCCCATCGCCGCCCATCTCCGCGAAACCCATGTCCTCGAAGTAGTCGGGCGACTCGTNCTCCGTCGCGTAGATGTACAGCGCCGTCTTTGCCACGCCCGTCAACGTCTTACCGACGAGTACGCCGAAGACGACGGCGGAGCCGCCTATGAGGACGGTGAGAACGAGACGCGCACCGCCTGCTGTGGGGATGAGGAAGAAGACACCGCCCGCGACGGCGACGCCCGCGAGCGCGAGTACGAACGTTACGATGTTTATCGCCCCCATCGCGCCTACCGACTCGCCCCATGTGTTCTTGAACGTCCGCGCGCTCTCCTCGAACATGCCGCGTACCGAGGGGTCACGGAAGACGATGACGGGGACGACGAAGTAGGTCATGACGCCCCACGCGACGGCGAAGACGGAGGCGAGGAGACGCGCCACGGTGTTGTCCTGCGACTCGATCAGCTGTATAACGACGCCGATGACAGCGGCGATCACAGACCACGCGAGGAGAGGTAGCTTGTGGCTCCAAGCCGTACGCGCGCCTCTNCGTACCGACGGTTCGCCNCCGTTCAGAACCTCGCGCGTTTCGGAGACGAGAGCCGCAGAGAAGAAAGACGCGACGAACGTCTCGACGAGGTACGCCGTAAAGAGAGCGCCGTAGAGAGCCGCGCCACCCTCCTCGAAGATGGAGCCTGCGACGAAAAGACCGCCGAACAGTGTTGCTAAGAAGGCTATGCCCGACACGCCGCCTATTACAGGGAAGACGAGAAGCTTCGGATAGTCGCGTAAGACACGTCCGCTCCTCCGCGCCATACCGAAGCCCGTCCTGATACGTCCGAACACCATTACGGTGTTTCTGCGTCGGTGTCACGGTTAAACCGTTCGCCTCGGCGTGCCGGTCGAAAAAGCCCAAACGCCCGACGGCGGAGGCACGGCATGGGATAGCCAAAACACATCTTTTGGCTTACCAAAGCTATTTTTTAACACGGCTTCTTTAGATAACCAATGAGTATACTCGAACGCAAGGAGAAGCTGAAACGGAAGGCGAAAGGGAAGACTGAGGAGGACGACGAACTCGACGGGAACGAGGGCGAAGACGGGCACGACGGGAACGAAGTCGAAGACGAACACGACGAGCGCCAAGAAGAACCCGACGTGCTCACGATCGACGACGAGAGAACCGACGAGATTCTGAGTTCGGTATCCTCCGAGACGGCGCGCGAGATACTCGTCTCGGTTCACGGTTCTCCCAAGATACCCACCGACCTCGCCGACGAACTCGGTACGACGACGCAGAACGTCCGTTACCATCTCGACAACCTCGAAGAAGCGGGACTCGTCGAGGTCTGCGACATCTGTTACTCCGAGAAGGGTCGTGAGATGTCGGTCTACCAGCCCTCGGACGCGCCGTCGATGCTCGTCTTCGGCAGTGAGACGGACGGTCCCCGTATGCGTAAGGTTCTGACCAAGGTCTCGTCGTCGGTCGGTCCCGCCGCGATAGTCGTGGTCGTAGCGGCGAAGGCTAAGTTCGTCTTCGAATGGCTCTCGGACGTATGAGAAGGATCACGTTCGTTCTCGTGCTTCTGGTCGGCTTAGCCGGTGTCACAGGATGCCTCGGCGGCGAGGTCGATACTATCGACGCCGACATATCGCCCGACGCCGAACCCGCGGAGACGAACGAGACGGGCGACGAGATACTCGCCTCCGGGCTCAGTTCGACCGAGGACGTTGACTCGTACACCGTCGAGAGCACGAATGGCTTCGCGTTCGGCGCTTCGCAGTTCTTCAACGCGAACGTCTCTATGGAATCGAACAGCCGTTTCAGTACGGCGGAACAGGAGTCCATCATCGATACGGAGGGTGTCACCGACTTCTCGTTCCTCGGTCTTCTCGACAACACCACTGAGTTCGAGACCACGGTCTACTCGGAGGGGAACACGACGCGCAGACGGACTGTCGAGAACGGGAACGCGACCGGATGGTCGGAAGCCGACGCCAACTACAGCCTGACGGAGACGGTGTTCGGCACGGACGCGCTGTCGTGGATGAGGAACGGAACCGAAGCCGAACTCCTCGGTGAGGAGCGCGTCAACGGCGTCGACACGTACGCACTGCGTATCAACGTCACACGAGAGACCTACCGGAACATATTCATGCACTCGACCGCCGCTGTTGGTCTCTCCGCGGGTGGTGTGGAGGACTCCCAGGAGTCCGAACAGCCCGAAGAGCCTGAGGACGGCGAGTTCAACATCACCGACGAAACAGCACCCGAGGTCTACCTATGGGTGGACAAGGAGACGCGGCGTCCCGCACGTTTCGCCTACCTGTTTACGGCGGACAGTAGCAACGGATCCGCGGAGGGTGACGGAGGAGGGCTGAATGCCGCCTTCAGCATGCTGTACGAAGCCGACTACAGCTACGAGGAGGTCGAGGTTGAACCGCCGGAGGGACTGTGAACCCCCTCACCGCGCTCGAACCGTCGTCCCACGTATATATGCGTAAACAGAACCCCGTAGAAAGCCGTCGTAGCTGACGACGACGCGACACGTAGGAGGCTCTCGTTCTCGCCGCCTCCGTTCCCGACGCCGAGTATACCCGAAAGGAGGAAGCCAGCGACCACTGAGAACGTGCCCGCGAGGAGGACGACCTTTACCCGTCTCATCCTTACGGAACGCCAGCTTTCCCTGAGTGAGCCGACGACGCCCGCGCCTGAGACGAAACACGCCTCGGAGACCAGAACCATCTTGACGTAGACGACGAAGGCGCTCGCCAAGCTAACCAAGAGGCTAACGACGACCGCCACAGCCGCGATCGCCAAGGTCAGTATCGGTGTCTTGGACAGACCGATCGGATCCGGAGCCAAGACGGTTCCTACAGCCAACGGGATCATGGGAATACCGAACGCGGCTACTATAGCGACTATAGAGAGGGCGCGTGCCATGAGCGCCGAGGGTAGGCGGCGGAGCACCTTCCAGAAACGTCCGATAGCGCCCCGGTCGGCGTTGACGAGGTCGTCGACCGCGCATAGATCGACGTAGCCCCGCGCGGAGACGAGTAGGAGGAACAGGAAGGCGTCGGAGCCTATGAACGTGTACCATCGAAAGAAGGCTTCGAGTAGAATGAGTGCGACGAAAGGCGCGACCGCTGTCGGGTAACGCCGGAACAGACCCCCGCTCCAAAGCATACTGTCGACGGTCGTACGGCGCTCCGTCTCGTACCTCGCGTTCGTGCAACGCGGACAGTCGCAGTCTGACATCCGTTTCTACCGGGATGGCGAACGCGTCGCAAAAAGGGGCTACGGTATCGGCGTCGTCCCCGCATGGGTACCGGCGTGGTTCGTCCTATCCCGACTCACCCAACATCATATCACGTCTGTACCTCCTGTACGCCCATCCGACCACGAGCGTCACGACGAGTATCATGGCGAGAATAACGCCGACAGCGCCTATGAGGTTGACCGCGACACCCATCGAGTCTATCATACCGAGCGCGAGGAGGAGGAACGACGCGACGACGAAGTAGACGGAGATGAACAGACCGCCGTGTAGGTCGACGAGCCTGTTGTACGCGTCCGACAGGTCGACGTTTTCGGGTCGGAACTTGAGCCTGTAGGTCGTCTTCCCGGCTACCATGTAGATCCACGAGACGGAGAGAAGCGAACCAGCCCAGACGAGGACGCCGAAGGTCGAGAAGGGGCTTATCTCCGAGAAACCCAACGAGTCCGTCCCGGACGGGTTGAGTATCAGCGCCGTGGCGGACACCAGAACGCCCGCGACGAAGAAGCCGAGTCCGATGACACGGAGCGAGTCCGCGGACAGCGTCTCGAACGAGTCCGACATCTCCTTTTCGGTACGGTCTTTGCCTGTCATTTAGACTTGGTTAGACGGATACGGTCAAAACAGTTCCGCCTCACGGAGACGGTATCCCAAAAGATCTTTTTAGCTTACGTCAGCTATATTACCCGAACGCACCAACGGAAGGTACGATGAACGGTAGAACATGGAACCCCGGAGACGAAGACGGTACCGACGAACCGAACGTCGGGGATGAGAGCAAGGACAGGGACGGTGACAGGGGTGAGGGAAGCGACGAGGGCAGGGATGAGGAGGTCAAAGACGGAGGCGAAAAGACGGGCGCAGACACCGAAACCGTCGTCCGCCGACGGGGTAAGACGCGTATCGAGGCTACACGGTCACAGGAACGTTCGCGGGGTTCGGGTCACAGATTCGTCGTCCGTAGAGGGAAGTTCGAGACGGAAACGGCGGACGAAGAAGGCTGACCCCACCGAACCCGTCCCGGCGCCCAGGTCAGGGGAGTAAAGTATACGCGGAGTCACGTCGGTCTATGCTCAAGTTCGAGCTTTACAACGACAAGGCGGACGAATGGCGGTGGCGTCTCAGGCACAGAAACGGCAACATAATGGCGGACAGCGGAGAGGGGTACGTCAGGAAGACGGACGCCAGAAACGCGATCGAGACGGTGCGTGACCACGCGGGCGACGCCGATGTGGAGGAGATCTGATCTCACACCGATGTTTGTGTAAACCATACAAAGTATTATACGCGCCGGCACCGTACTATACGTATGCCCGAATCGATGACCGAGTATCTCAGACAGGACATGGAGTGCGAGGGGCTTCTCGAATGCGTACACGGACTCAAGAAGCTCGACCGCGACTGCTACCGGGTTCTCATCGATGCACAGGACGCGCTGACCGTCGACGATGTTTCGGAGCACGTCGACCGCGAACGTTCCACGACCTACCGCTCCGTACAGCGTCTCATGCAGGCGGGTCTGGTACAGAAGGAGCAGGTGAACTACGACGACGGCGGCTACTGCCACGTATACCGTCCCGTCGCTGTCGACGAGGTAGCCGACGAGATGCGCCGGACGCTGAACGACTGGTACGCGAAGATGGGTCAGCTTATACAGGAGTTCGAGGAGAAGTATGACGAGGAGACCGTGGCGGTCGCGGACGGTTAGGTGGTCGGACGGTCGAATAGATGGACTGTTAGGTGATCGAACTGTTAGACAGCCGGGCGGTCAGGTGTCTCCGAAGGTATATTGTGCCGTACACCCAAAACTATTAATTCCCGTGGCGCGTACGTTACGTTGATGTCACAGAAAGCAGAGAAACCGGAGAATGCGGACACCCCACGTGAGTTCAAAGACGCCGTAGACGACGGACGCGTACTCGTCGACTTCTACGCCGACTGGTGCGCGCCGTGTAGGACGATGGAACCCGCTGTCGAGGAGGTGGCTGACGAAGGCGTGCGCGTCGTCAAGGTGGATATAGACGAGAACCAGAAGACAGCGTCGGCGTACGGCGTCCGTAGTGTTCCGACGCTGATCGTCTTCGAGGACGGCGAGCCTGTCACGCGCGCGGTCGGCGCGAAGTCGGCGGACGAACTCCGCGAACTCGTCGGACGTTGACGCGCGCGATGTAGATACTGTCGGTGTACGGTTTACGGAACAGATAGGCTGTGTAGAGCTACCGTACCCAAGGGTTACCCTTATGACCGAGGAGCGTGACCCTGATGTAGATGGACGACGATAAGAGTAGGCGCGCGTTTATTGCAGGCGCGGCGTCGGCGGGAGCCGTTTCCGCAACCGGATGTCTCCAACGTCTTCCTTTCGTAGGAGGCTCTTCGGACGACGGCGGAGAAGGGAACGAAACCGACGACGACACGGCTTCCGGCACGGGGGATACGAACTGGCGTAGCTTCCAGTACGACGACTCCAACACGGGTTACAGCGCGGATGCGACAGTTCCGGTCAGAAGCTTCGAGGTTGACTGGGCGTTTGAGAGTCTGAGCGCCGTACAGTCATCACCCGCTGTCGCCGATGGGAAGGTATACATCGGCTCCTACGACGGAAACTTATACGCCATCGACGCGTCGAACGGGGAGGAGGTGTGGCGGTTTGAGACGGGCTTCCGTATCGCCTTTTCGTCACCTGCGGTCGCAGACGGTACGGTCTACTTCGGTTCCGACGACAACTTCTTTTATGCGGTCGATGCATCGGATGGGACTGAGGAATGGAGGTACGAGACGGGAGGCGACATATGGTCATCCGCCGCTGTCGTCGACGGTACCGTCTACTTTGGCTCCGGTGGTGCGGGAGAGGACGTACACGCCGTCGATACGGCAACAGGAGACCGGGTTTGGGCTTTCGAGTCGGAAGACGCCGTCGGTGCGTCGCCTGCTGTCGTCGACGAAACCGTTTACATAGGCTCGCTCGACTCGAACCTTTACGCTCTCGACACGGCGAACGGCGAGGAGAGATGGAGGTTTGAGACGGAGGGAGAGGTTCTTTCTTCGCCTACCGTCGCAGAAGTCGCCGAAGAAGACGAGTCTCCGACAAGAACGGTCTTTTTCGGTTCCTCCGATACCAACGTATATGCGGTTGACGAAGGCGGTAACGAAGTATGGAGGTACGGAACCCGGGACAAGGTCGTAGGCTCACCTGCGTTTGCGGAAGGAACCGTATACGTCGGAAGCCGTGACGGGAACATGTATGCGCTTGACGGCGATTCCGGTGACGAAGTATGGTCGGGGGAGACGAATGGGGAGGTAAACTCCTCTCCAGCGACTGCGAGCGGGGTTGTACTCGTCGGTTCAGGGGACGGATACCTGTACGGACTCAGAGGCGACAACGGTGGCGAACTCTGGTCGTTCGAAACAGGTGACAGTGTCGACTCATCCCCGGCGCTCGCCGACGGTGCGGTCTTCTTCGGCGCGAACGACGGTAACGTCTACCGTCTCAGCTAAAGCCGTCGACCACGGTACGTACATCATCGACCAGTTCGGCGGGGTTGGGTGGCGTCCCCGTGTAGGCGCGTTCTACGTAGCCGTCCCTGTTTGCGAGCAGTATCATCGACGTATGCGTAAACTCCATCGCGGCGTCGGGCGGGTTGCGTTCGTAACCGACGCCGAAGGTGTCCTCAACGACCTCGCGGGCGCGTTTCTCTCCGTCGGGGCGTAGGAAGTACCAGTTCTCGGCGTCGAGATCAGCCCCGCGCTCTTCGCCGTACCTCCGCAGAACGTCTGCGGTGTCGTGCGCCGGATCGAACGTTGTCGGTAGGAAGACGATCTCGTCGGAGTACCCTTCTTCGGTGGCGTCGACCTGCGCCTGAACGAGGTTGGAGGTGAGCGACAGGCAGACCTCTGTACACCGTGTGTAGATAAACGTCATCAGGACGTGTCTTTCGCCGACAAAGCCGCGCGTCGAGGGATCGGTACCGCGTAGGGGAGCTTCGACGGTGGCTTCGGGTATGCGTTCGCCGTATAACGGACGCGGTAGGTCAGCCTCCGAGAGCATCTCGTAGTTTTCGGGCGGTGAAAGAGCCGTGTTTCCGTTATCCCCGATGCACCCCGTCGCTGTGACGGATGCGGAAGCCGCGACCGCCGAAAGGAAGTTTCTTCTGTCCATCGTCGCGGATACGCGGTCGTGTATCAAAAGGGCTGTCTTCGGCGACGGCTGATGACGCCCGACTGATCTACGAGTGGCGGCGTACCGTCGTTCATTTCGTTGACAAAACCGGTTCGTTAGATACGAGTACCCCGTCGTTCTACGAAGGTACGATGCAGAAGCCCGACAACACGTACGTCGAACCGCCCGTCGATACAGGCTTCGACGAACCGGGGGCGCTGTCGTCCGACGAAGCCCGCGAACAGGTGGCGTCCCTGCGCGAGGCTATACGGTACCACGACCACCGTTACTACGTCGAAAACGACCCGGTTATCTCCGACAAGACGTACGACGCACTGTACGCGAGGCTCGAAGCTCTCGAAGACGGGTTCGGGTTCGAAGACGAGAACTCACCGACACAGCGCGTCGGCGGTGAGCCGCTCGACGAACTCGAAACGCGCGAACACGTCGTTGAGATGCTCAGCCTCGACTCGTCGGAGGACGAGGGTGAGGTACGGTCATTCGGCGCGAACGTACGCGACGTCTGCGGTGACGTGGGGTACCACGTCGAACCCAAGTTCGACGGTCTTTCGGTCGAACTCGTCTACGAAGACGGCGAACTCGAAGCCGCGGTNACNCGNGGCGACGGTGTCGTGGGCGAGGACGTGACAGCGAACCTACGGACGGTGGGTTCCGTCCCCCTGAGACTGCGCGACGCGCCCGACGAAGTCGTCGTACGTGGTGAGATACTGATGCCCAAGGAAGGCTTCCAGGATCTGAACCGTCGGCGCGTCGAACGCGGTGACGAACCGTTCGCAAACCCGCGTAACGCCGCCGCAGGTACGGTGCGCCTCCTCGATCCGTCCGTGGTCGCCGACCGCCCCCTCGAAGTCTACGTCTACGACGTTCTACGTACGTCGGCGGACGTAGCTTCACAGACCGAGGCGGTCGAACTCGTCGAGTCTCTCGGCTTCCTCGTCGACGACGACAGCGCGCTCGTGGACGACGTAGACGGCTTCGTGGGGTACCGTGACGAGATGCTCGACAGACGCGACGAACTCGGCTACGAGATAGACGGCGTCGTGGCGAAGGTCGATAGCTTCGACGCACGCGACCGTCTCGGCGAAACCTCGGCGCACCCGCGGTGGGCGTTTGCGTACAAGTTCCCCGCCAAGACCGACGTGACACGCGTGACTGATATCGCCGTACAGGTCGGACGGACGGGGAAGCTAACCCCCGTCGCCCTTCTCGAACCCGTCGACGTAGACGGTGTTACCATAAGCCGTGCTTCGTTACACAACCAGAAACAGGTGCGCGAACTCGGCGTGTCGGAGGGCGCACGCGTCGAGGTCGAACGTGCGGGCGACGTCATACCGCAGGTGAAGGAGGTCACCGACGACGCCGACGACGGCTTTTCGATGCCCGAATCCTGCCCCGTCTGTGGCTCGGATACGATCCGCGAGGACGAGCACCACTACTGCACCGGCGGCGTCGCGTGCCCTGCACAGCTACGGTCACGTCTCGAACATTTCGGCTCGCGCGACGGTATGGATATAGAGGGTATAGGCGAGGAGGTAGCCGCGTCGCTCGTCGACGAAGGTCTCGTCTCCGACCTGCCCGACCTGTACGAACTCACCGTCGATGAAGTCGCGGCGCTCGAAGGCTTCGGCGAACGGTCGGCGCGTAAGCTCATCGATGAGATAGAGGCGGGCAAGGATACCGACCTCGTCTCGTTCGTGACCGCCCTCGGCGTCCGACACGTAGGCAGGGAGAGGGCGCGTAAGCTCGCCGACGCCTTCAGGCTCGATCAGCTCCGTGAAGCCACCGTCGGCGAAGTAAGACGCGTCGAGGACGTGGGCGACGAGGTCGCCGAGAGCGTCGTAGGCTTCTTCGGGGGAAGAGGCGGCGAAACAGTCGACAGCCTGCTCGCCCACGGCGTCGAGCCTCAACGCGAAGAGACGGGCGACGCGCTCGAAGGAACCAAGGTCGTCTTCACGGGATCCGTGGAGGGCTACACACGGCGCGAACTCACCGATCTCCTCGAAAAGAACGGCGCGGACGTTACGTCGTCGGTAAGCGGTGAGACGGACTACCTCGTCGCGGGCGAGAATCCGGGCGAGAACAAGATTGAAGACGCGCGCGAGCATGGCGTTGAAACGCTTGACGAGGAAGGCTTCCAAGAGCGTGTCCTCAGCCGGGTCGACTGACCACAGACTCTTTATCCCCTCCGAAGTTACGTGAACCGATGAACCTCGACAGTCTGCGCGACCATGTCTCGGAGAACCGCCGCGGTATGGTCGTCGATCTCGTCTTCGCCGTCGTCTGGGTGACTCTGGCTACAGTCATAGCTAATGCGCTCAGTGCGCCCGACTACGCGCGTTACATACTGATGCTCGCAGGAATACCCGCGTACTACGCCCTCTTCATAAGCCTCGACGTGATCGACGAAGACGACTAAGCTACTCCTCGACGTCGACCACGAAGACCGGAAGATGCGTGGTGCGGAGTACGCGTTCGGCGACGCTACCGAGGAGCGCGCGTTTCACGCCGCCGCGACCGTGCGAACCCATCACAATAACGTCGATACCGTTGTTCTCGGCGTACTTTACGATGGTGTCGTGCGGGGTTCCGGCGCGTACCTCCTCCACTACATCGACGCCCTCCTCGCTGGCGCGGTCGGCGACACGACCCGTCGCTTCCTCGGCACCTTCCTTCACGTCGTCCATCTCGTCCAGACCGCCCGACTTGAGACGGTCGAGCTGTTCTGTGCCGAGCGAGAAGTTTACGGCGTCTATATCGACGACGTACAGCGTATGTAACGTCGCTTCGTACCGTTTCGCCATCTCTACGGCGTGCTCTACCGCTACCTCCGCCGTCTCGCTTCCGTCTGTTGGAACCAGTATGTTGTCGTACATGTTTTAGTCGTCCGCGGGGTCTTCGCCCCCGTCGGTCACTATGTCTTCCGCCGTCTGTTGTCTCTTCATCCTCTTGGGACTGTGGCACTGACGTACGATACGTTTGGTCTCCTTCGGCGGTTCGGGTGTCGCGTACGAAACGGCGATTGTGACGATGAAGACCACGGGCGTCACGATGAGCGCCGAGCCTATCGCAGGCATCCATGTTGCGAGCGCGGGCGAGAGCGTCTCACCTCCGAGGAGTCCGTACGTCGGAACGACTTCGTTTATCATCGGTACCGACCAGAGTACGAGACCAGACACCATGCCTGCTATCGCACCCTGTCTGTTGGCGTTCTCCCACCAGAGACCGAGGAAGAACATCGGGAACAGGACGCTTCCCGCGAGCGAGAAGGCGTACGAGACGAGCGCCGCTATAGGTGCCGCGGGGTCGAGCGCCGCAAGCGTCGTCAGCGCACCGAGTGCGACGACGCTGAGACGTCCCACGATTATCTGTTCGCGCTGTGTCGCGTCGGGGTTGACTATGTTGGTGTAGATATCGTGCGAGATAGCCGACGAACCCGCGATGAACAGACCTGCTGTGGTGGCTATCGCCGCCGCGATACCGCCCGCCGCGACGAGTCCGACGAACCACGTGGGTAGGTTCGATAGCTGTGCCGCGAGAACGACGATAACGTCGGCGGCTTCAGTAGCCATACCGCCTTCTCCGTAGACGGGTCCGATGTTCTCGGCGTACAGATCGGTGCCGAAAGCCGCGAACGCGGGTGCGCTCCAGTAGAGGAGGCAGATGAAGAACAGCCCCCAGACCGTAGACCACCGTGCCGTTCGCTCGTTCTCCACGGTGTAGAAACGGACGAGTACGTGCGGTAGACCCGCCGTACCGACGATAAGCGAGAACGCCGTTGCTATCCAGATGTAGAAGCCGTCGAAGTTACCGAACGGCTCCGCGAACTCGGCGCTAAGGTCGTTGATCAGAGCGCCGTACTGTATCTGTGGAAGGAGGGTCGAGTAGCCGTTGACCCAGCCGACGACGAAGACACCCGCAAGGAAGGCGACGATCAGTATGGTGAACTGTACCGCCATGTTCTTCGTTGCACCGAGCATCCCTGAGAGAGCGAGATACGCGACGGTTATAGTCATCATCAGGACGACCATCGACTGGTAGCCGGTCAGACCCGGTATACCGATGTCGCCGAAGATGTACAGACCGACGAGACCCATACCGCGCGCCTGACCGATCGAGTAGACGAATCCGATTAGGAACGTGGTTATAGCGGCGAGCGCACGCGCCGTGTCGGAGTTGAAACGGTCGCCGACGAAGTCGGGTGCGGTGTACTTCCCGAAACGGCGTAACTGCGCCGCGAGGAAGATCAGTATGAGGAAGAAGTTGGCTGTCCAGCCGACGACGAAGGCGAGACCGTAGATGCCCGATGTTGCGATCAGCGCCGCCATGCCGAGGTACGACGCCGCCGACATCCAGTTCGCGCCTATCGCCATACCGTTCTCTATGTTACCGATCGAACGTCCGGCTACCCACATCCCCTCTGTGTCGGATATCTTGAAGACGTATCCTATGACGAGGAAAAGCAGGAGCATCGCCGCGACGAGGACGCCGGGTAGCGGCTTGAACGAGACGTTCAGCCCTTCGGGTAGGAGACCCGACTGTAGGACGTACGCAAGGCTCATGCCTCACCACCCCCGTCAGCCGCGGCTTCTCCGGCACCATCAGGCGTCCCGCCTGTCTCCGTGGAACCCTCACCTATACCGTACTTATCGTCAAGCGCGTCGCGTCTCCGCGTGTACCAGAGCGACAGGAGGAGCGTACCCGTCGGTCCTCCGACAGCCATCAGGAAGTAATGCAACGGGAAGCCTATCACGGGCATCGTCGTCGACATCGCGTCGGGTGCGACGAACGTCAGCACCGGCGGCGCGAAGACGATGACCGCCCAGACGGCGAAGCCCTTCCATATCATACGCAGATGGTCACGCATGAACGGCGTCGAAGGGCTGAACAGGCTCACCTCCGATTCGAGGTAGTCTACGTTTCCTCCGTCGGTTCTCGCCTCCCCCTTCGCTCCGTCTTCCTCGGTAGACGTTCTACCGTCCCCGTGTCTATCTTGTGTCATGTTTTGTGAGTTCTGTGAAACGGTTTTTTCTTAGTCTACCTTGCTCTGTATGTCGTTCACAACGTCGGGATTGCGCAACGTACTCGTGTCCCCAAGGCTCTCCTCGTTCGATATGTCTTCGAGGAGGCGGCGCATGATCTTACCCGAACGCGTCTTGGGGAGTTCGTCGGTGAAGATAACCTCCTCAGGACGCGCGATAGGTCCGATAGCCTCCTCGACGCCCTCGATCGCACGTTCGCGGAGTTCGTCGTCCGCGACGTATCCGTCCTCGATGATCGCGTAGGCGTACACCGCCTCGCCCTTGAGTTCGTGTTCCGCACCGACAACGGCGGCTTCCGCGATACCTTCGACGCCGACGATGGCGCTTTCGACCTCCATGGTTCCGAGACGGTGACCTGAGACGTTTATTACGTCGTCGACAC
>JGI1684J13235_1000431_pt1 | contig 15709 bp, 13 predicted proteins | sample PonA232FremontCA_2_FD_13235 | JGI IMG/M metagenome (IMG submission 13235) | reverse complement strand
GAAAGAATTCCTGGTCCAAGATTTACTTCCAGCATGTGGCCAGTAAACTCTACAATGTCGCCAACCTTCAATCCACGGGTGCTCTCAAACGCCTGAATATAGGCGGTAGTTCCCATAATTTTGATGACCTCTGACATTAACTTACTGTCTTGCTGGACAATATAACAAATTTCGTTTTGTTGTACCGGGCCATCTGCTTCAACAACTATCAGGTTGGCAATAATGCCGGCAATTTTTCCTTTGGTGATATTATTTTCTTTGCTCATTGATTAAGAATTCTTTTGAAAATTCAAAACTCTCTTTTAACTCATCGATCAATTGTTTAAACATTTCTCTGCCTGTCTTCAAATCAAGCCCCATCCATCTGTATACCATCTGTAGTTTTAATGTATAGGCAAGAACGACTTCTGCAGAAAAATAATGAAACAGCGTGAGTTCATTAATATGTTCCCATTTAAGCTGATCAAGGCTTTTTTCCCTGTTCAGCAAATCATCTTTTTCGGCGATATTGATGACAGGAGTTGTATAATCTAGTTCTGCAGCAAGGCCAAAATCCTTGGCATTACTGGTTTTAATTGCTTCAGACACAAAATCATCTCCAACAACCTCTTCTTCAGGATCCTTGTCAAATTTTCGACACGTAAGCCCTGTCAAAATATTTGTTAGATTTTTTTCAAAGGCAAACCAATCATTTACGAATTGATTTCCTGCCTGTAAGACATAATCATAAAACAGCTCAGTCAGGTAATTTTCCCATTGTTTAGCTGTTCTGCTCTTTGTATCCGCTTTATATTCGCTAATAAACCGATACATATATTCGGGTAAAATAGCAGCATCCTCCTCTTCTTCCAGTTCTTCCATGGAATAATTGCCAAGCTCATCAAACTCGTCGTATTTCTCATTCAAAATATTTAACAAGTTTTTGTGATCATAAGGAAGAAACATCATTTGAACAAACTGGTAATCAGACGGGAGCAATTCTTCTTTTAAGGTTATTTTAAAATCAGCCAGAGAAAAATTCATCTCCGTCTCATCCAGGAGAAGATCAGACAAGCCTGCTATAAAGCAATAATAATAATTTGTCTGGGCCATAATTATTTCCCGCTTTTTTCATTTTGGCCAAAAAGCATTTCTACTGTTTTGGGTCTGAAATAGTTTTTGAAGAAGTTTTCAAAATCTTCTTCGGAAAAACTAATCTTGTAGGAACCATCCGCAGGTCCGATGGAAAACCCACCTTTCATCGTGTCGGAAACATCAACGGTAATTCCTGCATTAAGTTCTTTCGCCACTTTTGTTTCGAAATAATCTTTCAGTTCTTTTTGCATGTTCTGAGGAAGGACAACAGAAAGATCTACAGGCTCACCGGAGTTCGGATCCCAGTTTTTGATGATGGTTTCAATAATTTTTTTAATGAAATCCTGATCACTCATTGCCTGTTTTGTAGGCTCTTTAATGATCTTTTTTGTGATCAATTCGGAAATCTGCTTTTTTACCTCACGAAGTGTCTGAGTTGCCGCCATTTCAATTTCTGATTTGGCATTGTTTTGCAGATCTTCCGATTCTTTTTTGGCATTGCTAACAATCTCATCAGCTTCCTTTTGAGCATCGCTTTTTATTTTCTCTGCTTCCTTCTTCGCATCTTCCAGAATTTTATTAGCTTCGTCGTTAGCTTTTTCAACTCCTTCGTTGTAGAGTTTTTGTGTTAGTTCCTGAAGTTTACTTTCCATAATATTAACTTTAAAATAAGGATACAAATCTACACTATTACCACAATATTACAAGGTAACTTTCTTAATTTATGAACGAAATACCACCTATTGGTTTAAACAACTTTAAACAATTTTATAATAAACTTGTTTATAATTGAGTCAAAAATAGAACTAAAAATTTTCCCAGCAAAAATTTACTGTTATTTTTTTAACATTGTTATTTAAATAACAGAACCCATCCGGAAAACAAAAGCAAAAATTTTTAGGTTACGCTTTATTCGTGTATTTTAAAAGCCTTACAATGTAAATTGTCTCAAATGCGGTAAAAATCAAATATTGTATGAGAAATGTTATCAGGAAAGGTACGGCCTGATCAGGGAAAATCAAAACGTATGTGGTGATCAGAATCAATAAAACTAAAATTTTAACGCCGAAAACCATCATAAACCGCGACGCAAATTTTCGCATATCGTGGGCAGATGATTTTACTAAGGCAATATGTACAGCGAACGTAATCACAAAAAACAAAACCGGCAGAAATACAAATGGGGTATAAAAATATTCCTTAAAGAAAAACACAAAAAATATCACTCCAATAAAACAGACTATCCCGGTTAGAAGTCCCAAGCGCTTAAGATATGTATTATATTTCTGTATCATTATTTATTATTTAAAATGAATGAAATTTCTGAGTGCAAAAAAGACAGCTAAAATAATCCCAAGTATTGATAGCAAAGAAATATCATCCAGAAAAACACAAAAATTGTCACTCCTGTAAAAAATAGACAATTCCGGATAATAACCCGATTCGCTTAAAATATGATTGAAATTTCTGTTGCATTATGTTATTTAAAACGAACAAAATCTTTTATTGCAAAATAAATAGCTAAAACTACTCCACCGATGGAGAGAACAAGTGTAAACAGCGGGAAATCAATCGACTCCACCCATTCATCAAGTTTCAGTCCTCCAAATACTCCTAAAAGAATTATTGTCAGCATCTGAAACCCAATGTGGGAATATTTGGCATATTCCTTAAGCGGGTTTTGGCCCTTGGTCTTTGAAGTCTTTTGACTTTTTGTCCTTGTCTTTTTCTTTTGACTGGTTTGGTTGGGCATTCGATACAGCCTCCTCATTCATATTACAATTACCGGTAAATACTGCACCCGGCTCTATAGAGAGTTTCTTCGTAACAATGTCACCATAAATTCGGGCTGAAGAATTCAGTGAAAGCAATTCCTTCACTTTTATCTTTCCTTCTATCATACCCAGAACTTCGGAATTCTTACAGTCAACCTCTCCTTTTACTTTCCCGGTTTCACCAACTACAAGTTTTCCTTCGGTGATGATGTTTCCATTCAAAACTCCATCAATTCGCATATCTCCGTTGGTATTAATATCACCGGTGATTTCGGTACCTACGCCAATTATGTTAATTGCGTTGGAATCATTTTCTGTACTTACATTCTTTGCCATATTTTCATTTTTTGCTTGTTTAGACATAAAGCTCAATAAAATCATTATATTTATGCCAACAAATATATAAAATTCAACCCATACAAACTTAGTTTAAAACAATTTATTTCACTTTAAGCTATTTTAGAAAAACAAGTATTTTAATTAATTTTGCTATTTTTAAAATAAAAATGTAAACAAACCATGGACAGATTTAAACTTGTTAACCGTATCACAGGCTGGATCATTTTTCTTATAGCAGCAGTTGTTTACTTATTAACGATTGAACCTACCACAAGTTTTTGGGATTGCGGAGAATTTATCGCTTCAGGCTTTAAGCTTCAGGTAGGACACCCCCCCGGAGCCCCTACTTTCATGTTATTAACAAGACTGGCTTCCCTCTTTGCTGCTGATACAGCTGAAGTAGCTAAAATGACTAATAGCATGTCTGCGCTTGCCAGTGCGTTTACAATTCTTTTCCTTTACTGGACAATTACTCACCTGGCAAAAAAGATATTTTCTGTTGATAAGAGCACCGGTAATTTATTGGCTGTTATCGGCAGTGGAGTTGTAGGCGCTTTAGCTTTTACATTTTCAGATACATTTTGGTTTTCCGCAGTAGAAAGTGAAGTTTATGCACTCTCTTCTATGGTAACAGCATTTGTTTTCTACGCCATATTAAAGTGGGAAAATGTTGCGGATCAAAAATATTCAACGCGTTGGATTATCCTGATTGCCTTCCTTATGGGATTATCCATCGGAATTCACTTACTGAACCTCCTGGTCATACCAGCCATTGTTTTTGTTATCTATTTCAGAAAATATAAGGTTAGCAGAAAAGGAATAATATCAGCATTCCTGATATCAATTTTAATAGTCGGGGTTTTTGTGTATCTTTTAATTCCTGGAGTAGTAAAAATAGCCTCCGGTTTTGAACTACTTTTCATTAATGGACTTGGTTTGCCCTATCATTCGGGCACCATATTTTTTATAATACTTGTTGGCGCCCTGCTCGGATGGGGATTATATCATACGCATAAGAAAAAACAAGTAATCACAAATACCATTTTACTTTCAGTTACAGTTATTCTTATTGGCTACTCCTCCTACGCAACGATCGTTATAAGGTCTAATGCAAATCCGCCAATGGATGAAAATGACCCCCAGACCGTGTTTTCATTATATCACTACCTCAACCGCGAACAATACGGCTCTTCTCCATTGCTGTATGGCCAGTATTACAATGCGCCAATAGTAGACAGTGAAGATCCTTATACCTATGCAAAGAAAAATGGCAAATATGTAAAGAGTTATTCATTAAATCCCCATTATGAATTTGACTCGAGATTTACTACCTTTTTCCCCCGCATGTGGAGCCGCCAGCAAAAACACGTAAGAGAATATAAAAAGTGGGCAGATATTGAAGGAAGAGAGGTGACAGTTTCCGGAAGAGGCGGAAAACAACAAACTAAAAAAGTCCCGACTTTCGGAGAAAATTTGAAGTTTTTCTTCAAATACCAGGTTGGCCATATGTATTTACGGTACTTTATGTGGAATTTTGCAGGAAGACAGAACGATATCCAGGGGCACGGGGAGCTGAACAAAGGGAACTGGCTCAGCGGCATCGATTTTATTGATGAGGCAAGACTCGGAACGCAGGACAATCTACCCTCGCATCTGGAGAACAATAAAGCCCGCAATACCTATTACATGTTACCCCTGCTTCTCGGGCTTGTAGGTTTATTTTTCCATTACAAAAAGCACCCGAATGATTTCTCGGTGATACTCTTGTTGTTCCTTTTCACAGGATTGGCAATTGTGGTCTACCTGAATCAATATCCGCTTCAGCCACGCGAACGAGATTATGCCTACGCTGGTTCCTTTTACGCATTCTCTATCTGGATTGGATTAGGTGTGTTAGCTCTTTATGATGCATTGAAAACTAAAACACCGAAAATGATCAGCGCCGTGGCAGCAATATTAATTCCACTTTTCTTAGTTCCGGGAATAATGGCTAAAGAAAACTGGGACGATCATGATCGCTCGGACAGGTATGCTGCACGGGACTTTGCATACAATTACCTGAACTCCTGCGCTCCAAATGCAATCTTGTTCACCCATGGGGATAACGATACATTTCCGCTATGGTATGCACAAGAAGTAGAAGGTATTCGGACAGATGTGCGGGTGGTCAATTTAAGCCTGCTCAATACAGACTGGTATATCAATCAAATGAAAAGAAAAGCTTACGAATCGGAACCTGTGCCTTTCAGTCTGAAGGAAAGTCAGTATCAACAAGGAACAAGAGATCAGCTTCCTATTGTGAACCGAATAGATAATTATGTGGATGTTAAAAAACTTGTTAATTTTATAGGAAGCGACAATCCTCAAACACAACTAAGTGCAAGAGGCAACACAAAAATTAACTATGTGCCGACAAATAAATATACCGTTCCTGTAGATTCTGCAAAAGTTGTGAACAACAATACCGTTTCAGAAGAAAACGCGGATCAGATTGTATCTCAACTTAAATGGAAAATTAACAAGAATAATTTATCAAAAAGCGAATTAATGATATTAGACCTGCTGGCACACAACAACTGGGAAAGGCCTATATACTTTGTTTCGCCAAACGATAACGCTAATCTGGGGCTTTCAAACTATTTACAACTCGAAGGTTTTGCCTATCGGCTTGTACCCATAAAAACAAAAGCTCAGGACAGAATCAACGCCGGAAGAGTAGATGCGGATATCATGTACAAGAACATGATGGAAAAATTCAAATGGGGCAATTTAAATGACCCTGATGTGTATGTTGATTATACAACAAGGAGAACATCACGTGTAATAAGAATTCGAAATAAATTTGCCCGGTTAGCTGATAAACTAAATAAGGAAGGAAAATACGAGGAAGCTGAAAAAGTATTGGACAGAGGAATGGAGTTAACACCAAACGAACAAATTCCTTACAAGTTTAGTGTGCTTGAAGTCATCAAAGAGTATTATGATGCCAATGCAACTGACAAGGCCCTGAAACTCGCAAAAGAAGTAGCTGAATTATCAAAAGAAAAAGCCAACTATTATTTCTCACTACAGCAACCTTACGCACAGTCGGTTGACAGAGATAAGCAAATTGCATTAAGCATAATTCAGCGCTTATCACAGATAACCGGTCAAAATGGGCATCAGGAATATAGCAATGAATTGAAAGCATTTTTAAATAATTCAATTTCCCAAATGAGACAGTAAAGTCTATCGGAAAATTATCAAAAAAGCAGAATACATAACTCAACCGTGTATTCTGCTTTTTTATGTCCTTATCTTGACAAATACTAAATTAGGCAATTTCAGAAGTAGAGGCAAATATTAAAATGGACCTCAATTAGCTAATGAGGAAGCAGTCGCAGTTGCAGCAGGCAGAGGAAATCTGCAGCATATAAGAAGTAACAAAATATATTTCGTAATATGTATTAGAATAACTTAGAAACTGTTTTGATTTAGTAAAAGAGAAATATCTAGTACCGCCAGGATGGCGGCGTTCCTGAATTTGAGTGACAACTTTCACCTCCCTGAGAATTGAGAGAAAACTGCATGGAACACCGGCTTCCAGCTATTGAAGACAGGAAATACAAGCAAGAATACATGCAGATAATAAAAGCAAAAAGATATTAGTATTAATGCTCGAAATAAAATCAAAACAATTTCTGTGACTTTTACAATTGCGAATGAATAATATAAATAAAAATCTGGTGGTGCTTCGCTATAAAGAAGAGAAATAAGCATTTGCTTTTGCTGCAATATTTTTAGAATCAAGTCCTTTTATACAACGAAAGTGTTTTTTCGGGCATTTTTTATATCCCAGTTTAGAGCAAGGTCTGCAACTTAGTCCCTTAACTTCAAAAATAGAAGAATTAGAATTTGGATAATAGGGATACATACCAAATTTTGGTACAGTATTTCCCCAAACAGTAATGAGAGGTTTCTTGAAAGCAGCAGCAATATGCATAAGTCCGGTATCGGGTGTTATCATAACCCTGGATTGCTGAACTAACGAGGCTGATTGGCTGACAGAAAATTGGCCACAAGCATTAAAAACTCCATCATGATATTGTTCCCTTATTTTCATTCCTAACGGGTAATCATCTTTGCCCCCAAGTAAAACCACCGGGTGATTGATTTCTGATATTATGGAATTTATCTTTTGCTCTGTGAGCATTTTGGTGTTGTGATTAGCCCCCATGACAAAGCCGATGTAATTGTTTCTTTTCAACTCTGGCATTAAAGAAGATACGTCTACATAATCGTTATCCGGTACATAATAGTCCAACCCTTTTCCATCATCATGCACATCGAAAACATCTACACTCTCATAATACCTGTCAACAAGGTGTTTTTGGGGGAGTTTATCAATTTTAAAATTAACAAGCATCCACTTCTGAAAATTTAACTTATCGAAAGAAAACGAAATTGTTTTTAAAGCCGATTTCACACGTGCTGTCCGTAAATTTTTATGGAGATCAATAATATAATCAAACCGCTCCTTTTTTAGTTCTTCCAGTTGTACTTTTAAGTTATCTTCTAATACATGAATTTTGTCGAGATATGGATTTGCTTCGAGAATTTCTTTAAATGCAGGTTTAGTGAAGTAATGTACTTCTGCATTTTCAACTTGTTGCTTTAATCCGCGGATAATTGGGGTAGTCAGCACAATATCACCTATTGAACTGAATCTCAATATTAAAAATTTAACAGGTTGCATGAATAATGAAAACTTTATACGACGGGGTTATAAAAACAAACTATCTAGGAGGCTTCGGCCAGTATAATAGCCTTATTCCGCTGAACCTCGACAACTCCTCCATCAATATCAAAGTATTGAGCTGACCCTCCTGAATCCTCCACCCGGATCTTACCTTTTTCCAGGGTGGAAATTATTGGAGCATGATACTGTAAAATTGAAAAACTGCCCATGCTTCCGGGAACCTGAATCAAAGAGACTTTCCCTTCAAAAAGAGTTGCGTCAGGTGTTATGATTTCTAATTCCATTTGTTCGTTTTTAAATTAACTCAACCATTAATCGCTTCATACTATGTAGTTTCAGCAAGCATTTTCTCTCCTTTTTCAATCGCCTCATCGATAGTGCCCACCATACTAAAGGCTGACTCCGGGTATTTGTCTACCTCCCCGTTTAAAATCATTTTGAATCCTTTAATCGTATCCTTTATATCAACAAATACTCCGGGCTTACCGGTAAATTGTTCAGCAACATGGAACGGTTGTGAAAGGAACTTCTGAACTCTTCTTGCTCGATGTACTGTCTTCTTATCTTCTTCAGATAACTCATCCATTCCAAGAATCGCAATGATATCCTGTAGTTCACTATTTCGCTGCAATATTTCTTTTACCTGCTGAGCAACATTATAATGCTCTTCTCCGACTATTTCGGGAGTAAGTATTCTTGAAGTTGAATCCAAAGGATCAACAGCCGGGTAAACGCCAAGCTCTGAAATCCTTCTACTCAAAACCGTTGTAGCATCAAGGTGAGTAAAAGTAGTTGCCGGTGCGGGGTCTGTCAAATCATCCGCAGGCACATAGACAGCCTGTACTGAAGTAATAGATCCGTGTTTTGTTGAAGTAATACGCTCCTGCATTTCACCCATTTCACTTGCCAGCGTTGGCTGATAACCTACTGCAGAAGGCATCCGTCCAAGTAAGGCGGAAACTTCTGAACCTGCTTGCGTAAAACGAAACACGTTATCTACAAAGAACAGAATATCTCTACCTTCACCGCCTTCTTTAAGGCCTTCGTCACGGAATGACTCTGCAAGTGTTAAACCGGAGAGTGCAACCGTTGCGCGTGCCCCTGGCGGTTCATTCATCTGACCAAAAACGAGGCTTGCCTGTGATTCATTCAGGGCTTTTTCATCAACCTTGGATAAATCCCATCCGCCTTCCTCCATGCTCTTCTGAAATTCATCTCCATATTTGATAACACCTGTTTCAATCATCTCTCTCAGCAGATCGTTACCCTCACGTGTTCGCTCTCCTACGCCTGAAAAAACAGTCAACCCTGAATAAGCTTTAGCAATGTTATTAATCATTTCCATTATTAAGACTGTTTTTCCAACTCCAGCTCCACCAAACAATCCGATTTTACCACCTTTTGAATAAGGCTCTATCAAATCAATCACCTTAATTCCTGTATATAGAATTTCTTCCTGTGTCGATAAATCTGTATATTCAGGTGCTTTTCCATGAATTTGATAGCCATCTGTTTTATCGAGCTTTCGCATTCCATCAATAGGCTCTCCGATAACGTTTAACAATCGGCCCCTAACCTGGCTGCCAATGGGTATTTTAATGGCCGCACCAGTAGCCTTAACTTTCATCCCTCTTCGAAGGCCATCTGTTGAGTCCAGAGCAATTGCCCGAACAGTATGTTCCCCGATATGTTGTTGACATTCTGCTACAAGTAAAGAACCATCCTGCCTTTCTATTTCTAAAGCATCATATATACCTGGAACATCTATCCCTGATTTTTCGAAACTAACATCTAGTACGGGGCCTATAACCTGAGTAACTTCACCAAAATTTTCAGCCATGAGTATTTAATTTTGAAGTATTAATGATTACAAAGTTAGTATTTTTATCGCTTCATTATTCGAATGTGTTTCTTAGATGTTTCATTTAAATATCGTTTTTTTTTAAAGTTATTACCTCTTTTTAATATATTATAGTTAACTTGCTTATTTTTAGTGTTTTGAGAGTTTAGAATCAAATTATTGAAGTTTAATTGATTTCTTATCATCAATAGTATCATTCTAAGATTTCGAACCCATGGAACCCTCCTGCTTTATTCATCGTCTTTTATCTACATCATTAGNATGAGGGTTTCATTTTTTTAAGACAAATTTGTTAAATTGCAAAAGTCACAAAATTACCATGGATATGAAGAAAATATTTGTTTGTACATTGCTGTTTTTATCGTTGTTTTTAGTTGTTAAACAAAACCAGGCTCAGGTTATAAAAGTTGGTGCCGGTGTAGAACTACGAGGAAGGCCACCTGCCGGACTAATAGCAAAAGCTACTTACAGACTGGATTTTATTGATGAAAATCTCCGTTCATCTGCTGACATGATGGTGCTTCCTGAGTTTGAAGGAAATTTTGATATCCACTATTCTTTTCTTTCAAATTTTGGAATTAATGCTTACGGAATAGGCGGGGTCAATTTAGCTTCCAATTTTGGGGCAAATGTTGGCGCCGGGTTCATGTATGGTTTTACAGAACGCATTTTTGGATATTGGGAATCAAAATACATTATAAAGCAAATTGAGCCGGAGGCAAGTATAAAAATTGGGGTATTAGTTAACTTATAAAAAAACTGAAAAGCAAACAGAATACATTTATGAAAAGCACAAGTAGTTATATCCGAACAACCATTATTCTTATACTTTTTCTCCTCATCTCATTACAAAGTTCAGCGCAATTTATATCCTATGGCGGAGGCATTAATTTATCCGACGGCACTTCAATAAATATCGACAAATACAATGAAGATTATTTAACAAGCAGTTATGGAATGCATCTTAAAGCAACTTACGAGTTAGATCATAAGCTTAGATTGGTCCCAAAAATTGCTTTTTTCTTTCCAAAATCAAAAGATTTAGAAGGAGGAAAAGCAACCACCACGCTTACCGATTTAAATATTAATTTATATAAGATAAATAACCCCCGAGATATGATCCGCACTTATTTATTCGGAGGAATAAACATTAGTGGATGGTATTTTAAAAATAACAGCAAAAGCCCGGTAGAGGGAGAAGTCAATTTTACAAAATATGGATTATATCCCGGCCTTAGCGCGGGAGCAGGATTAAAATTCGACATCAAACATGATATAGAATTGTTTTTAGAAGGCAAATACCTGCAATATGTGACAACTTCATCAGCCCAAATCATGGCAATGATTGGCATAAATATGATGCTGGACTGAGCCCCAGGCTAAGCACTTTCAGAAGTAGAGGCAAACCTTATAATGAGCATCAATTAGCTAATGAGTAAGCACTCTGCAGGCAGTGAATAGGTAAAACATAATGGATAAACAAATTGCACTCCATAATTCGTATTGGAATAACCTAAAGTTTTGTTTGTTCTTTTCATTTGAATATCATTTTTTTGAACCACATAGAAGGCATTTAAGTTCATATAAGTTAGGAATTGCTTAGAATACCGTTTTTTTATTTTATTTCCTTATTTGAATAAATTGGATTTATTGTGCTTATTTTGAACGATTTGTAAAACTAAACTTAAGGGGATTATTTATTTTGATAAATAAATCCGCGTTTACTGTGTTCGGCAACCGACGAATCCGCTCAATCTGTGTCATCCGCGTTCTATTCATCTCCGTTTGTCTACATGTTGTGGATGAGGGTTTCATATGTTAACAATTCCGCAACTTCGATTTTTAGAGACTTTTGCATTTTCCGGGGTTTCATTCTTTATGATTTCGTCACAACCCGCTTATAATTTAACAAATTGTTTTTTATAAATGTGCCTACCTAATCTTTTAAATCCTGTTTTTGCCTCAACTTACATTTTTCTTTTAACTAACTTATTGGCAAGACCAGAAAGGTGTTTTTTTCTGTCAGGATTCACACTAACTTTAGCAAGAGCTTCGTGAGCTTTTTCAAAATATGCTTCTATCTTCTCCCGGGTCAATTTATGAATGTCATATTTTTTATATATGGCAATCACCTGTTGTATTTTTTCCTCTGCGTTACCTGAAAATTCAGAATGAAATACGTTTAACAAAAATTTGGCATCCTGCTCATTTGCCTTTTCCAGAGTTTTAATAAAAAGGTATGTTTTTTTATTAGCAGCAATATCGCCCCCAATTTTTTTCCCAAAAACCTCTGCATCGCCAAAAGCATCGAGATAATCATCCTGAAGCTGAAAGGCCATACCCATAAACAGCCCAAATTGACGCAATAATCCAACATCATCATTAGAAGCGTCTGCCATTAAGGCACCTATTTTCAAGCCAGAAGCTAATAAAACAGCAGTTTTTAATTCAATCATGCGCAGGTATTCCTGCTCCTTAACAGAATCCTGTCCTTCAAAATTCATATCATATTGTTGTCCTTCGCACACCATGAGTGCTGTTTGGTTAAAAGTTTTCAAAACCTCTGTAAAATTATTCCCCTGATACTGAAAAAGATAATCATAAGCTTTTATAAACATGGCATCACCTGAAAGAATGGCTACATTATCATTCCATTTGTTATGAATTGTTGGTTTGTTTCGGCGCATATTAGCCCGGTCCATAATATCATCATGGATAAGAGTAAAATTATGGAATATTTCCAGCCCAAGAATTGGCTTAATTTTAGAATGAATATCATCTTCGAACAAATTATAAGCCATCAGAGCGAGGACCGGACGCAAGCGTTTGCCCCCGGAATCCAATGCATACTGAATGGGTTCATAAAGATCGGAGGGTTCTTTAACAAATTCTTCCTGAGCAAGCGCCTCATTAACTATATGTTGCAGATCTTCAAATGTGTACATTATATTTCCCTTATCAAATGAACAAGTAAAATTAATAGAAATCTATAAATAAAAAAAGCCACCGATTAAGGAAACCGGTGGCAATTTTGTTGAGTGATGAAATATTATTATAGTTCAAATAGGGATTCATCAATCTCTTCATTAATTTTATAACTATCAACAGTTAATGTCATACTTCTCACACCAGAAATATTGATAGTGTGAGGCAACATTATTCCATTGACTTTTTTATAATCAGAGAATTTCTGAATACTGGTCACTTCTCCCTGTTGAGTCTGTTGGGTAGATTTTGATTTAATTTTCAACCCGCTATCCATGCTGTAATAATCATAATGATGATTACCGGCAGGATTTGTAACTTTTATTTTATAGGCATCTTCGCCGTCGACTTGTTCTACTCCCTGTAATTCCAATTCAACGCCTAGTTCATCATAATTCAGGAACTTAAACAATTTAGCTTCATATTTCAGGTTTTTAAGCTGTTCGCCTTTAACTTCCTGCTCCTGACCCATAGAAGTAACCATTGCCTTGTCTCCGTTATATACCTGTTTTTGTACAACCTGGCCATTCATTGCGGTTATGTTTGCAAATTTATCAGGCTCAATTTTAAACTCTTTAATAGTAATTGTTCTTGCACCCATGGTGACAGAACCAATTTGCTGGAAAGTTTCAACTTTCTTGAAATTTTCACGACCACCAGCCGCCTCAATATAGTCTTCAATAACTTTTTCTGCAGTTACACCTTCGGGCATAGCTCTTGCTTCTTCAACCGGCTCGCCAACTTTATTATATAATTCCACTTGACCATCTGGTGCAAAACGTTTTAGCTTGTCAGAAACCTCTTTCTTATCTCCTACAACTAAAATAGTTGATTCCTCTGGCAAAATGTAGTTCTTAGCTGTCTTATTCACATCTTTAACAGAAACAGCTTCTACATTTTTTAAATAATTAGCGTAATAATCAGCAGGCAAATCATATCGTTTCGTATTCAAAGCAAACCGGGCTTTGGTGCGGGCACTTTCAAGATTACGTGCAAAACTTCCGGTAATTACACTTTTCACAAGGCTTAAATGGTCTTCATCTACCTTTTCATTTCGAATTCTGTTCATTTCATGCAGAAATTCATGAACAGCACTATCTGTGACTTCTGTACCGACTTCGGCACTGGCTTTAAAATAGCCCACTTCTTCATCCTTAGAAAGAGTAGACCTTGCTCCATAAGTATAGCCTTTATCTTCCCTCAAGTTTTGCATCAAATATCCGGAAAAGACTCCACCACCAAGGATGCTATTGGTAACCCTTGCCTGGATAGCGTCCGGATCCCCAACTTGCAGGTCAACAGGATAAGTTACAGATATAACTGATTGCGAGGCATCTTCTTTGTTAACCAAAGCAACTTTGGTTTCTTTGCTTCTTTCAGGAAATTCGTAAGAATGAGTTGGTACTTCCTCTTTACTCCAATCACTGAAATACTTCTCAGCATATTCTCTTGCTTTTTCCGGCGTAATATCACCAACCATTACCAAATAAGAAGTATTCGGCTTGTAATATTGTCCGTGATACTGCTCGCATAGATCACGAGAAATATTATCAATTGTCTCTTCCGTTTCTATTTCACCATAGGGATGGTTGCCATTTCTTAATTTCTTCCCGACTCTTCTGGAAATAAAAGAAGCGTTAGTAGCGGATGAAGCTAATTGAGATTTGCTTTTCTTTTTATATTTATCAACTTCGCCCTCCGGAAAAGTTGGATTTTTTATCACATCAGCCATAACATCAAGAAGTTCATCAGAGTGTTTTGAAAGGCATGAAGCATACAACCCATTTTCAAATGTATTTAATCTTGCGCCAACAAAGTCAATCTGTTCATCAATTTCCGCCTTATCACGATTTGATGTGCCATTTCGCAACAAATTACCTGCTGCACTCACATAACCTACAGCATCATCTTCTTTTACCGGATCCACATCAACTGCAAGTTGAAATGAAACAAGCGGCATCTCATGATTTTCTGAAACAATCACCTGTAAGCCATTATCTAATGTAAAAGAAGCTGGTTCTTCAAATTCAATCTCAGGTGCAGGACCTGGCTTAGGAGGTTCGCTTCGGTCAATTTGACCGAATAAAGGTCCACCAATTAATAATAGTGAAACTATGGTATATAATATTTTGAATTTCACGGTTTTCATAATATATCTTATTTTAAATTGAAATTATTCATTTTCTTTTTGAGATTTAGGCAGATAATAGAGGACTACACGATTGTCTTTACTGAAGTATTCATTGGCCACTCGCTTAATATCCTCTTTGGTAACGTTCAAATATTTATCCAACCTATGATTAATTAAATCAGTATCTTCAAAATAGGTATAATTTCTCGCCAGATTCTGGGCTCTTCGGGAAATACTTTTATTCTGCCTGACGATTTTGCTTTCAAATTGATTTTTAAGCTTTTCCATTTCCCGGTCAGAAATAAGGTTGTTCTTTACATCCTTTACTTCAGCATCCATCGCCTTTTCTAATTTCTTAGCATCTACTCCGCTATTAGGCAATGCAAACATAAGAGCCACACCGGGATCTTCCATCGGCATTGGCATTAATGAAACCTGCATGGCCAATTCTTTTTGATCAACCAGTGTTTTATACAATCTGGAACTTTGGCCCTCGGAAAGAAGTGTACTGAGCATATCAACAGCATAGTAATCTTCTGTACCCATTGCAGGTGTATGATATGCCTGAATTATTGCGGGTAACTGAATGTTATCATAAACAGTATCTCGTATTTCTCCATTCTTTATCGGCTCTTCTACATCAGGCCTGGGAATTTCCTTTTCTCCTTTGGGTATTGGAGCAAAATACTGTTCTACATATTTTTTTGCTTCTTCTTTATCGATATCTCCGGCAATTGTTAAAACCGCGTTATTTGGAACATAAAAAGTTTCATAAAAATTCTTTACATCCTGGTCAGATGATGAAC
>JGI1684J13235_1000429_pt1 | contig 15722 bp, 19 predicted proteins | sample PonA232FremontCA_2_FD_13235 | JGI IMG/M metagenome (IMG submission 13235) | reverse complement strand
GTGAATTCCGCGAAATCGTTCTCATGTGTTCAGTCTACAACATCAAACGAGCTGTTACACACCCGAATTAACTCATGTATGGCGATTCACCAGAGCCATTCTATCTATTTGCGTCCACCAGTCTTCTTTGAAGATGATTCCCCAGTCGGAGTTCCACGCACGGAACAGCCAAAGGTCGGTATTCGCCTCCTGCGTACCTGACCTGACGGCGGTATAGTGGTCTACACCGGTGCCTCTCTGTTCAAGATACCCCACGACCCTGTCAGGTAACCTTTGCGCTAACGAGGTTATGTCTGCATTGTCGTCCGTAAGGCTGTCTGCAAGTTGGCTCCCCCAAGACAGAGCGAAATCCTCCCACCGCTTGTCGAACGTATCCGTCACGTCCTTGATGGCGTCGTAGTGTTCAAGGTACAGTTCTACCTTTTCGCGCTCATTCTCCTGTCGTTCGGTCATGCCTGTTATCTCCTGTATGTCGTCGGCGAACTCACGTAGCTGTATGACTGTTCTCTGTGGATACCGAGGCGAGTTCTCTACGATAAGCGTTTCAAATACGTCGTCCACAAGTTCGTCCCACGTCCAGTTCGTGAACTCGTTCTCGTTGGCGCGTGCCTCGTCGCTCGGGTGGAGGTACAGGTAGTAACCTCCCGACTCATAGTCGTCCTTCGAAACGTCATTGACATGCGACGCTTCGTAGTAGGTCTCAGTCTGCGAAAGTCCCTCGCCGCGTAGATTATTCTCTCCAGCCGAGAACTTGATTTCTATCATCAGGAACCACTCGTTGGGTGACTCTATCACAAGGTCAACATCGCCCGCTTGAACCGTACCGTCGTCAGTGTCTCTCTGTAGCCGAACTTGGTCGTCTACCTCAACGTTCGACAGGTCGTAACCGCCTTCGTCGAATCCACATTCGTCGGGTAGCGCGTCCAGAAACTCCCGGAGAAAGTCGTCGTCCATTCCATGCGGCTCGTCGGAGTCGAGGAAATATCGCAGAATCCTGTTGGTGTAGACCTCCGCCTTGCGCTGGCTACCCAACGAATGCTCTATGACGCTCATGACCGACCGCGGCGTCTCGGGAATATCGGTGATGTCGTTCCACTTGTGACTGAGTGCTTCCAACTTTCGTTTCAGATCATCTTCTGAACTCATTATACAAAACTCGTGTTCGGTTCTTTAGGAACAGAGCGCAATATATCTTTCTCCGAAAAGAGTCAGTACCCTCTCACGTCCAGAACCTCGCACAGACCGTCTGTCTTCATATCCGAGTCGCGTGTCACGAGNGTCGCGCCGAGTTCGCTCGCCNTTCCTGNGACCATCGCGTCGACGGGTTTCAGCTGTGCGCCGTTTTCGGCGAGTTCCTTCTGCAACCGTCCGGCTTCGACCGCTGTCGTGCGTCCGAATGGCGCAACCTTCGCCCATCCGAGCCGAGCGACGAACTCGTGTATATCGGCGGAACCCGAACCCTTGACCGTGCCTTCGATACCTTCGTGTAGAACGACTGCGGGAACGTGGAACTCCTCGTCGGAGTGTTCTTCGAGATACTCAACCGTCGCTCTGTCGCCCGACAGATAGTCGATTACGAACGTCGTGTCGAAGCAGTTCATCGATATTTCTCGAACTTCTCGACCTCTTCCCTCATCTCTTCGTTCATCCTCTCGTGCGTCTCCTCCATCTCCTCGGCGGCGTCCTCCCACGCACCGAATCCCGCGTATATGTCGCGTTCCTGTTCGACGAGCCTGTCAAGGGGGTCGGTGAAGCTCTCGTCGTCGCGTTTGCGCGGCTTCAGCCTGTCGTAGACTTTCTCCGAGACACGTATAGTCTTCGTCGGCATGTGTGGACGTATACGTTTACGTCAGTCTTTCGTGCACCCCCGGTACCCCGTCGCTCACCGGTCGTACCTGACCCGCAGGGACTATGAGCACCCGACGCATCGATGTAGACATGAGATACGGTGACGAGGTTCTGAACAGCATCTACCGCGAGGGTACGCTCGAAGGCGAGACCCCCGACTACCCGGCGAGCTACGAGGAGCTACGCGAGGAGGCACACGAGGCGATGAGCGACGAGGCGCGCGCATACGTACACGGCGGCGCGGGAGCGGAGGTGACTTTCCGGCGCGAGCAGGACTTCTCCGAATGGCGCGTAGTACCACGTATGCTCCAAGGCGTTGAGAGCCGCGACCTTTCGGTTGGGTTTCTCGGCGACGAACTGTCGTTCCCGGTCATGCTCACCCCTCTTGGCGTCCAGGAACTCGTACACGACCAAGCCGAACTCGCCACCGCACGCGCCGCGAACGAACTCGACGTTCCGTTCATACTTTCGTCGCTATCGTCTACACCGATGGAGGAGGTCGCCGACGCTCTCGGTGACACGCCCAAGTACTTCCAGTTCTACTGGTCGTCGGACGAGGATATCGCGCGGTCGTTCCTCAACCGCGCGGAGGACGCGGGCTACGACGGTATCGTCCTCACCGTCGACGCGCCTATACTCGGATGGCGCGAACGTCTCGTCGACCGCGGATACTACCCGTTCCTCGAAGGGAAAGGCGTCGCCAACTACTTCTCCGACCCCGCTTTCCGCGACCGTCTCGACGCGCCGCCTGAGGACGATCCGGAGGCGGCGGTCGAGGAGTTCCTCGAAGTCTTCGGCGACCCTTCGTTGACATGGGACGACCTTTCGTTCGTCTTCGAAAACACCGACCTTCCGGTCCATGTCAAAGGCGTCCTGCACCCCGACGACGCGCGCCGCGCCGCCGAAGCGGGTGCCGACGGCGTCGGTGTCTCGACACACGGCGGTAGACAGGTCGACGGCTCCGTGACAGCGCTCGAAGCACTCCCCGGCGTCGTCGAAGCGGTCAACGAGACGGACGCCGACACTACAGTGACCTTCGACTCAGGGATACGTCGCGGCTCCGATGTCTTCCGCGCGCTCGCGCTCGGTGCCGACGCCTGCCTCCTCGGACGCCCGTTCGTCTACGGTCTCGCTCTCGGAGGACAGGACGGCGTCGAACACGTCGTCCGGTCGGTACTCGCAGACTTCGACCTCACGATGGGTCTTGCGGGGCACGACGAGGCGATGGCGATAGACCGTGACGCGGTCGTCCATGCCGACGACCTGTAATCATACGTCTCCGAGCTTCGAGGGGAGTCCGAGAGCGTAGTAGAGGCGCGCGAACGCGACGGAGACGGTGACGACGACCGACGCGAAGACGGCGAGCGAAACCGCCAAGACGACGAAGACGGGCAGGTCGAAGGGCAGTGAAGCCATACTGCTGAAGGCGAGATACGCCACGTATCCACCCAAGAAGCCGCCGACGAGAATCCCCGGCACGACGGCGGCTATACCCATGACATAGTCCCGTCTTCTTTGGCTGTTCATGCGCGCCTTTCGTCTTCTCGGAACAAAAACCCGGCGCTCGGTTCAGAACCACGGCTCCCCCATACGGCGCCTCTTCCGCTCGACGGGTTCCCTGCTTTCGAGCATATCCAGCTTCCTGCTGACGTGCGACTTCGACAGGTCGGTTTCCTCGACGATCGTACTCCCTTCGACGGCGGGTAGGGCTTCGCCGTTCACACCGTCTCTTAGGGAAGGAACTATTACGGACGCGTAAGTTACTCGTTTTGGTGATAAGATGGAGAGTCTCGAAGAGGTGGATGAGATAGTACACGAACCCTCTCAGGAGTTCGTCGAGTCGACGAACGTCCGGGAGTTTATGGAGGAGTACGGTATCGAGGATCACGACGAGCTTATCGAACGCACCTGCGGCGACGTAGACTGGTTCTGGGACGAGATAGTCGACTACCTCGGCTTGGAGTTCTACGAGGGGTACGACGAGGTGCGCGACGACAGTGACGGTCCGCAGTTTACGGACTGGTACCCCGGCGGCGAGGTCAACATCGCTCACAACACCGTCGACAGGCACGCCGAGCGCGACAACGAGCGCAGAAACAAGGTCGCCCTCATCTGGGAGGGCGAACCCGGTGACGTGCGCGAGATTACGTACCATGAGCTACAGCGGGGGACCAACAAGGTGGCGAACGCCCTGGAGGAGCGCGGGATCGGCGAGGGCGACACCGTCGGTCTGTACATGCCGATGGTGCCGGAGGTCGTCTCCATACTGTACGGATGTTTCAAGGTCGGCGCTATCGCCGTACCCATCTTCTCCGGCTTCGGCGTAGAGGCGACGGCGAAACGCATCGAGGACTCCGAGTGCTCCGTCCTTTTCATGGGTGACGGATTCTACCGTCGCGGGAGCGAGATTACGCTCAAGGGGACGGCGGACGAGGCGATCGAAGAGGCGGGTCACGTTGAACACACGATCGTCTACGAACGTCTAGACACCGACATACCGTGGAACGACGAACGCGACGAACGGTGGGACGAAGCCGTTGAGGCACAGGACGACGAGTACGAGACGAAGCAACTCGGCTCGTCGGCGGGTTCGATGCTCCTCTACTCGTCGGGTACGACGGGCAAGCCCAAAGGTATCGTCCACACCCATGCGGGCGGTCTTGTACAGCCCGCGAAGGAGATGCATTTCGGCTTCGATCAGAAGCCGTCGGATCGTTTCTTCTGGGTCTCCGACATAGGCTGGATGATGGGACCGTGGACGCTCATAGGCAACCACGCCTTCGGGGGCACCGTCTTCATGTACGAGGGCGCGCCCGACCATCCCGAACCCGACAGGTTCTGGGAGATGATAGACCGCCATTCGCTCACACAGTTCGGTATCTCCCCTACAGCGATACGTGCGCTCCGTAAGGAGGGCGACGGCTGGGTCGAAGGGCACGACCTGTCCTCGCTCCGTATACTCGGCTCGACGGGCGAGCCTTGGGATCCCGAGTCGTGGAAATGGTTCCACGAGAACGTCGGCGGCGGGGACGCCCCTATCATCAACATATCGGGCGGTACAGAGGTCTTCGGCTGTTTCCTGATGCCTATGCCGACACAGTCGCTCAAGCCGACAACCCTTGGCGGTCCCGGACTCGGCATGGATATCGATATAGTCGACGAATCGGGTGAGAGCATAAAGGATACACACGAACGCGGCTACCTCGTCGCGCGCGACTCGTGCCCCTCGATGACCAAGTCGCTCTGGTCGGGCGACGAACGTTATCTTGAGGAGTACTGGTCGACGTGGGACGACGTCTGGGATCACGGCGACTGGGCGCTGATGGACGACGACGGCTTCTGGTTCCTACTCGGACGCGCCGACGACGCGCTCAACGTCGCGGGACGTAAGGTCGGACCCGCCGAGATAGAGAGCGTGCTTATGGATCACGACGCCGTCAACCAGTCCGCCGCGGTCGGTGTCCCAGACGAGACGACGGGAACGGCGGTCGTATGTTACGTCATACCGGAGGACGACGCCAGCACGGGCGACAAGCTACGCGGTCAGCTACGTACTCTCGTCGGCGAGGAGCACGGCAAGCCGTTCCGTCCCAAGGAGGTACTTTTCGTCGACGACCTTCCCCGAACCCAGTCGGGCAAGATAATACGCCGCGCCGTCTCGTCAGCCCATCAAGGCGAGGATCCCGGCGACCTTTCGTCGATGGAGAACCCCGAGGTTCTCGACGAGATACGTGACGCCGAGTAGCTACAGACTTAGCCTGCACGCGCCGCTGTCATCGACGACGGGTTCGGAGACGACGACGCGGTAGACGAGTTCGACGTAGCCGTCCTCTTCGTCGCCGAAGTAGACGTCTACGTCCATTTCGTCGCTTATTTCGTCGTACGCTTCGACACGGCTGAAGTCCGGCGGGTCGGTGTCTCCGCCCTTCTTCTGTACAACGCCGACGCGTTCCGAAGCCACGACAAAAGCCGAACCGCCGTCATGTCTACGGAGCCAGTACCCTTCGTCGTCGCCGTCGAGGTACTCGTCTTCCCCTATGCTCCGAAGCCTGCCTTCGTCCTCCCACTCAGAAACCTTCGCGTCGCCTCCCTCGTCCCTCGGTAACAGAACCGTATCGCCTTCCTCGACGGCGTCGCGCCCTTCCTCTACGCCCTCAGCTTCGACGGTTGGAAACCCCCCGTCGTCGGCGACTGCGTCGAGACGGTCGGCGACAAACGTCTTCTCACCCTCACAGACTGCGTCGACGACGCCGTCCGAGACGTACCTGTAACGTCCTTCTTCGACGAGACCCGTCGGGACGGTAACGCGTCTACCTATCTGGAAGAAGTCGCGGTTCTCACCGTCGTAGTAGCCGTGGGAGCATAGACGTTTCAGCTCCGTCTTCGTCCCGTACGTACGGTTGAGGTCGGCTACGAAGCCGCGTGCGTCAGCCTTCTCCATCGAACGGCTCCCTCTTGGGAAGCTCAGCCTCCTCAGGCACCCTGTCCGGCTCCACCGCGAGGAGTCTTTTCTCTTTCTCCGCCTTCTCCGCGGTCCTCCTTTCGGCGCGACGCGACAGGTACAGCCCCGTGAGCAACATGACAGCACCGACCGACGCCACCGCCATGTCCGCCAGCCTCTGTGGCTCCGTGAGTACGAGCGAGACGAGGAGTAGCACCGCACCCACGATCATCAGTGTTCTGCGCACGGCTCTTTCGTTTAGCATCGACGAATCCTCACTCGCTCATCATGTCCTCGGCGGCTATAAGAAAGCCGGTCATAGCCGTTATAAGCGATATGCTACCGACGGCTACGACAGCGACCGGGAAGACACCGCCGTCCGTGCCGAACCTCTGTGCGGTCGTCAGGAGAAAGACCGCGCTTACGAACGCTATAAGACCCAGCGTGCGTCCGAACCTTCCCCTGTCTAAGCTCATATCTTCTCCAGTAGATGCTTGAGAATCCCTTTGTAGTCGTCGTCGGTGTACGAGTTCCCAAGCGAATGTACCGACTGAGATACCCACAAGCCGGCTGTGAAGTTCAGGAACGCAACGAACGATATATCGCCCACGGTTCCGGGGATGAAAAGCGCCGAAAGCACCCCAGCCGATCCGGTTACTACCATCATGGCGTGGGTTACGAACGATCTGGTACCGAAGTCTTCGAGTGCGCTAAAGGACAAAGCCATGGTAGTAAAAGACTCCCCTTGGTATTAATACTTTGTACGTGCAGACACCGCTCCCCTCCGCTCTTGTGCGCGCACGGAGGTGATGTACTCAGTCCGACACCGCAGGAGCACCAAAAACGACAGTCGCACGCGCGACGAGCGCCGTGATGATCTCGACACCGTCGTCTTCGAGGGAACCTACACGCACCTCGTCGCCGTTCCAGAGGTTGCGCTCCTCAACCACCTCCCGCGCCTCGTCGACGGCTTCGGACGATCTTTTCCCGTCGAGGACGACCGGATCGTCGCCCCCCAGATCGCGCGGAAAGACGGGGTTCTCGCCCCATATCTCACGGTCGAACCCCGTCGCATCGGCGGGGACACCGTCGCCGTGTGCGAGTGTACGGCACGAAGCGGGTACGTCGTAGCCGTCGAGGCTCGCGGTGTCGCAGACGAGAACGTCGGCGTTCAGACCGCCGGAGCCGACGAACCGCGTCTCCGCGCCTACGAGACACGCGCCGAGGAAGCCGAAGACGTTCTCGGCGACGGGCTTGGGCGAGACACCGACGACACCGTCCGGATGCGCGCCGAGATGGTTGAGAAGGTTGGCTGTCTTGTGGCACGTCGTGTAGAAGACCTCCTCGCTGTACTCCTTTCCGTCGGCGACGAGTGCGACGCCGTCTCCGGGCGTGCGCCGAAGCAGTTCTCCCACCGTCTCTTGCATACGGTTCGTATGCGGCGGCGACGGTAAAACGCGTCGAAGGCGGACGCGAACCACCAGCGGTTTGTGGTGGCGACGCGACGACAAACCATGGAACACGTCCTTCTCGTCGGCGACCAGAACACGTACCTGCGCCGCCGGGGCGACCGCGTCGAGCTACAGGAAGGCGTCCTTGACGCCGACGACCTCGAAGCCGACTACGGAGCGACGGTTGAGACGCATATAGGCGAGGAGTTCGTGGTTGCACAGCCCGACCTAAACGATATCTTCGACCGTCTGCTCGAACAGCGTACGCAGACGATCTCGCACAAGGACGCCGGGTATATCGTCTCACGTACGGGTATCGGAGCCGACTCGGCGGTTGCGGAGGCGGGAACAGGCTCCGGATTCCTGACGCTCACCCTCGCCCGTTCGGCGCGCGAGGTTCGTAGCTACGAGGTACGTGACGATCATATCGCCTCCGCGCGCAGGAACATCGAGAAGGTCGGTGCCGGCAACGTGACGGTCACACAGCGCGACGTCAAGGAGGAGGGCTTCGAAGCCGACGACAACCATCTCGTCGTCCTCGATATGAAACATCCCGAGGACGCCGTCCCCGAAGCCGCCGCGTCTACACGTAACGGCGGCTACGTCGTCTGCTACTGCCCCGTCTTCGAGCAGGTACGTGACTGCGCCGATGTCTTCGAGGACACGAGCCTGCGACACGCCGAAACCGTCGAGGTATCCCGGCGCGAGTGGCGCGTCTTCCCCGCGCGTCCGGAGCCACAGACTGTGCCGCATACGGCGTTTCTGACGTTCGCGCGCAAGCTTTAGATAAGCACCCGCCGTCCGTCTTCCGACGTATACCGTTCCTCCGATAAACAAGTTTAAGTCCCGTACGCCGCTATCATAACATGATTAGGTTCCTATGAGTGACTGGACCGCATTCGCGGCTATGCTCGTCGTAGCCGGCGGGATACCCGTCTCGTTGGTCGCCCTGAGTAGACTCCTCCGTCCGTCCGTTCCGGAGACTCAGAAAAGCAAGACATACGAGAGCGGCGAACAGCCCACGGGCGACACCGATCTGCGTTTCAATATACAGTACTACCTTCTCGCTCTGATGTTCCTCGTCTTTGATGTTGAAACCGTTCTGATCATACCGTGGACGGTGACGCTTGCGGACAGACCTGAGACGTTCCTTCCCGCCTTCGTCTTCATACTCCTACTGCTCATCGGCGTCGGATGGGCGTGGAGAAACGGGGGTATCGAATGGATAAAGCCGCACCGCGTCACCGAAGCCAGAGCCACCGAGTGAGGAAACTATGTTAGACAAGAGCAAGACACCGATAAGCGAAAGACGTGAGGGCGATGTTGACCCGCGTATGAACTCGAAGCTGAGGGAGATGTTCGGCTCGATACCTATCGTCACCACGACGTTCGACAAGGTGATGAACTGGGCGCGTGCTTCGAGCATGTTCCCTTTCCAGTTCGGTATCGCGTGCTGTTCGATAGAGATGATGCACGCCGTCGCTATCAAGCACGACATGGATCGTTTCGGCGCGGGTGTCTACCGTAACTCGCCGCGTCAGGCGGATCTGATGATAGTTCCGGGTACGATAAACGCCAAGTTAGCGCCGCGCGTCAAGAGGCTGTACGATCAGATCCCGGAGCCGAAGTTCGTCGTATCCATGGGTTCGTGTACGATCTCAGGCGGTCCGTTTCAGGAGGGCTACAACGTAGTCAAGGGTCTTGAGACGTTCGCGCCTGTCGACATACACGTACCCGGATGCCCGCCGCGCCCCGAAGCGCTTCTGTACGGCGTCATGAAGATGCAGGAGAAGGTCAAACGCGGCGAGTCGTCGCCCGTTACGGTCAAGCCGTACGAGATACGTGAGCTACAGGACTGGAGCCGCGATGAGGTTGCGGAGTTCTTCGAGGACGAACTCGAACCCGACACACTCGTTATGAACTACACGCATTCGCCTGAGCTGAGCGGATCGGCGGATGTGGAGGACGGCGTCAACGAGACGACGCCTGCGACGGAGGGAGAGGGGTGAGCGTCGTTACGCGCCGGCACGAGGAACTCCACGAGACGATAGAGGACGAGCTTCCCGACGCTATCCTTGACTTCGACGAGCATCACAACGCCCCCGCTGTGGTGGCTAACCCGTCGCGTGTCGACGACGTCGTACGTATACTGAAGCAGAACGGCTACAACCATCTGTCGTCGGTTTCCGCCGTCGAGTACGACAACCGTTACGAGTCGGTCTACCACCTCCGGCGTATCACAGACGACCGTGAGGACTTCGACGAAATAAACGTCGTCGCGCCCGCCGACCCCGACGAACCCGCTGTCGAAACCGTGTCGGATGTATTCAAAGGCGCGAACTGGCACGAACGAGAGGCGTACGACCTGATGGGTATACGGTACGACAACCACCCCGACATGCGCCGTATACTCCTGCCTGAGACATGGAAGGGTCATCCGTTACGTGACGAGTACGACGTCGATCAGCCCCAGTACACGACGCTTGAGGCGCACGCCAACCCCATAGAGGAACGTTACGAGGTCGAGAACGACGCCGCGTTGGACACTATGTTCCTCAACATCGGTCCGCACCATCCCGCGACACACGGCGTCCTGCATCTCAAGACCGTTCTTGACGGCGAGGTGGTCGTCGACGTAGACCCCGACATAGGATACCTCCACAGATGCGAGGAGTACCTGTGCGAACGCCTCGACTACAAGTACCAGATAATGCCGTATCCCGACCGGTGGGACTACGTCAGCGCGGGTATGCTCAACGAGATGGCGTACGCGCGTTGTATCGAAGATCTCGCCGAGATCGACGTGCCTGAGTACGCTCAGGTGATACGCGTTCTGGCACAAGAGCTTTCACGTATCGCGGCGCATATGCTCGCCGTCGGTACGTTCGCCCTCGACATTTACGGCGAGCTGAACGTCATCTTCATGTACGCGTTCAAGGACCGCGAGATCGTACAGGAGATGCTTGAGGATCTGAGCGGTCAGCGTCTCATGTTCAACTACCTCCGTCTCGGTGGCGTCGCCTACGACCTGCCCGAACCCCGTGACGAATGGTTCGGTAAGATACGCGGTTTCCTTGACGACCTGCCGGGGAAGATGGATGAGTACAGGTCGCTCCTCGAAGGAAACGAACTCCTGCGCAAACGCGCCGAAGGCACCGGTATACTCGAACCCGAGACGGCGAAGGAGTACGGCTGTACGGGCCCGGTTCTGCGCGGAAGCGGCGTCGGCTACGACGTACGCGAGGTCGATCCGTACGGCTACTACGACGAACTCGACTGGGACGTCGTAACGTACGACGGATGTGACAACCTGTCGCGCGTACTCGTCCGTCTCGGAGAGGTCGAGGAAAGCGCACGTCTCGTGGAGCAGTGCGTCGATATTCTGGAGAGCTGGGACGGCGATAGGGAGATACAGAGCCGTGTACCGCGTTCTATCACACCGCCCGCCGAGACCGAGAACTACACCGCCGTCGAGGGGGCTAAGGGCGAACTCGGTATACATATCGTGAGCGACGGCACGGAGAAGCCGCATAGGTTCAAGATACGTTCGCCGTGCTTCTCCAATCTCGCCGTCTTCTCCGAACTCGCCGAGGGCGAGTACCTCGCCGACATGATAGCCACGCTCGGTAGCCTCGACCTCGTCTTCGGGGAGGTGGATCGGTGATGGTGACGTTCAACGACGCGGTCGCCGACCTGCTCGGCGTCGACGGATTCTCACCGCTTGTCGAGTTTATCGTGGGCATCGTCGGTGCGTCTATCGTCGTCAGCGTCATGCTAACCATCATAGGTATCTCCGCCGTCTGGCTCAAACGCAAATGGAACGCGCGCCTCGGCGACCGTATAGCCGTCAACCGTATCGGTCCCGCGGGTCTGATGGTGATGCCCGCCGACGCGCTCAAGCTTTTCTCGAAGGAGGTCGTCGTCCCCGAGGGCGTCGATCGTATAGGATACAAGCTCGCACCGATGCTCGCCGCCGCGACGGTTCTCGCCGCCTTCGCGTTCATACCTTTCGGGAGCGGTCTACAGATCGCAGACCCTGAGACGGGTCTTATCTTCGCTCTCGCGTTCGCCTCACTCAGCGCCGTACCCGTGGTTATGGCGGGGTATTCGAGCAAGAACAAGTACTCTTTCCTTGGATTCGAACGCGAGGTGGCGCAGGCGATAGCGTACGAGATACCGCTTGTCGTCTCCGCTCTCGCCGTCGTCCCCCTCGTCGCAGTCTTCGCCGACACGTCCGCGCCGCTCCGTATGTCGAACGTCGTCACGGCGCAACAGGGACCGCTTTTGGGCGTCACGGGTCTACCGATACCCAACTGGTTCATCTTCGCACAGCCCGTCGCGGCTGTTCTGTTCTTCGTCTCCATACTCGCCGAGTTCTCGCGCAACCCGTTCGACCTGCCCGAAGCGGGTAGCGAACTCGTCGCGGGCTACCTGACCGAGTACGGCGGGGTCAACTTCGTACTCCTGTTCCTCGCCGAGTTCGCCGCGATCTACTTCGGCGGCGCTCTGTTCACGGCGCTGTTCCTCGGCGGGGGTTCGGGACCCGTCCTACCCGCCGTCGTCTGGTTCCTCGGTAAGACGTTTGTCTTCTACCTCGTCGTCCAGTGGTTCCGCGCCACTATACCACGTGTACGTATCGATCAGCTTCTAGAGTTCGGATGGAAGTACCTTCTCGAACTCACGTTCCTGAACCTGCTCCTAACAGCAGGTATACTCTGGGTGGTACTATGATGGGTGTACTAAGATCCCTCGGCGTTACGGCAAAGCACGCGTTGAAAGGCGATACGTTCACGGTCGAGTACCCCGACGAGTCGCCGGGTATATCGCCGCGTTTCCGCGGGACACACAAGTTCAGCCTGTCGCGGTGTATCTGGTGCAGGATGTGTGAGGAGGTCTGCCCCAACGGCACCATCGATATAAAGACGAACGAGAAACGCGAGGGCGAGGAGTACAACCTCAACCTCGGTCAGTGCATCTACTGCCGTCTCTGTGAGGAGGTCTGTCCCGTCGACGCGATCATTCTGACACAGCACTTTGAGCTAAACGCGGGAACGAAGGCGGAACTCGAATACAACATGGACGACCTGATGGACGTTCCGTGGTACAAGGGTATGGATCCGCTGGAGGCGCGCGAACCCGACCGCGGCGCGTGGATAGGTACGGACGAGGAGGACGACGTCTGGGAGACTGCTGAGTCCACCTACGCCGACTGAGGCTCCACGACGAGCTTACCGAAGGCGTCTCTGTCGTCCATGTCGGCGAAAGCCTGACGCGTCTCTTCGAGCGTGTACGTCGCGCCGACGACGGGTTCGAGCTTCCCGTCGGCGACGAGACGGACGAGGTTTTCGAGTTCGGGCTGTGTACCCATCGTACTCCCGACTATCTCCTGCTGGTGTAGGAAGAACTTGGGTGCGAATATCTCGCTCGTCGCACCCGCGGTGCGCCCGCATATAGCCTGCGTACCGCCGCGTTTGGTGACCTCGAGACCGAGCTGTGTAAACTCACCCGCGAGATGGTTTACGGTGGCGTCGACGCGCCCGACCGACGAACGTACCTCTTTCTTTATCTCGTCCACGTCGCCCGACTCAACAGTGTGGTCGCATCCGACGTCGCGCAGACGCGAAAGCTTCTCCTCGGAGGTTGAGGTTCCGACCGTCCGTGCGCCGACGACGTCACATAGCTGGATCGTCGCAACGCCTACGCCGCCTGTCGCGCCGGGTACGAAGACGGTATCGCCCGCGGTCACGTCCGTCTTCCGTAACATATGCCACGCGGTCAGGTAGGCGGTCGGTAGCGTCGAAGCCTCGGTGAAGCCAACGTCGTCGGGTAACGCGATGAGACGCGACGCGTCGACCGCGGCGCTCTCCGCGAACCCGCCGTGGTAAAGCATGAACGACTGACACATGTTTTCGGGACCTTCGCGGCAGAACTCGCATTCGCCGCAGGTCTGGTTAGGGCAGAGAAGAACGCGGTCGCCCTTGTCGACCGACGCGCCGTCGCCCGTCTCTGCTACCACCCCTGCAACGTCGAGACCCGACACGAACGGTAACGTGCTCTCGTTTACGAGCGGTGACTCGCCTTCGAGTATCCACAGGTCGTGCCTGTTGACCGAACACGCGCGGACATCGACGATAGCCTCGTCATCGCCCGGTTCCGGTTCCTGACGTTCCACGGTTTCGACGCCGTCGGGATCGCCAAGCTCTGTGAATGCGGCTGTGCGCATGCACCGTGTTGGTATCCGGCGGAAATAAGCCTTTCCGCGTGCCCCCTCCGCTCTTGTGACGGTACGGTCGGGGGAAGATGTTTGCCTCGTGAGTCCGAACGTATGGGTCATGGCAACGACACAGGAGCTGGCGGAGTTCGTCCAAGCCGTTGAGGCAGAAAACTTTAGCAACGATACACGCGAGGAGCTCAAGAAACGTGTGCTTGACTCCGTGGGGATAGGGATCGACGCACTTGGTTACGACGCCGTCGAATCCGTCCACGGTACGGTCAGGCACGCGAATCCGGGAGGTGACTGTACCCTATGGGGGCGCGACGAAACCGCGTCGCCCGTCGGTGCGGCGATGCACAACACGGCGCTCACGCGTTATCTGGACTTCATGGACTCGTTCCTCGCGCCCGGCGAGACGCCCCATCCCAGCGACAACATCGGTGCTATCGTCGCTGTGGGGGAGACCGCCGACGTTTCCGGCGAAGAGCTTTTAGAGGCTATCGGCGTCGCCTACGAGGTACAGGGCGAACTCGCGTGGAACGCACCGGTTCGTGACAAGGGCTTCGACCACGTTACCCATACGGTTATCTCCGCCGCGTGTGGCGTGGCAAAGCTCCTCGACCTCGACGTCGAACAGACACGTAACGCCGTCGGCATCGCCGGAACCGCGCATAACGCCCTCCGTGTGACCCGAACCGGCGGTATCAACGAATGGAAAGGTATCGCCTCCGCGAACGCCGCGCGTAACGCCGTGTACGCGTGTCTTCTCGCACGTGACGGCATGGAAGGATCCAAGAACCTCTTCGAGGGTCAGAAGGGCTGGAAACAGATCATCAGCGGCGACTTCGACATCGATCCCGACCCCGCCTGCAGACGTGTTCACGACGTGATGACCAAACGGTATGTCGCGGAGACGTACGCCCAGTCAGCCGTCGAGGGTATCATCGAACTCGCCGACGAGCACGGTATCGACCACGAGGCTGTCGGATCCATACATCTGGACACCTTCCACGGAGCCGCGCTCATCATCGGCGGCGGTGAAGGCGACCGGCACGAGGTCGAAACCAAGGCTCAGGCGGACCACTCACTCCCGTACATGCTCGCTGTCGCGCTCATCGACCGTGAGATGGGTAACGAACAGTACGAAGCCGAACGTATACGTTCCGACGACGTTCAGGCTCTTCTGCGCACCGTCGATGTCGAGGAGGACGAGACGTATACACAACGGTTCGAGGAGGGCGAGATGCCCGCACGCGTCGAGGTTACGATGGACGACGGGACGGAGTATGTCGTTGAGAAGGACGCCTTCAAGGGACATCCGACACAGACGATGGACTGGGATCGGGTTGAGGAGAAGTTCCACGGTACCGCAGGCGGTCGGTTCGACGAAGATCGACGCGCGGAGATAATCGACGTGGTCAGAGGGTTAGAGTCGCACGACGTCGGTGACCTTGTGGAGCTACTTGCCTAACTACCACATATAACCACTATCTGCCAACATCTTCGCCGGTACTCATAAACGTTTCTCGAACGAATGGAACAGTATGGCAGAGAAAGCATTTGAGTTCTTACACCATAACGACCGTGAGGAAAAGCCCCGTGAGACAGGCATTACCGAGATACGAGGTCCGTACTACGACCCCATGGGGCCGCGTGAACTCAGGGACATACTCGAAACGATGGGGGAGTACGTCGACATCTACAAGTTCTCAGGCGGGTCGTTCGCCCTGATGTCCGAGGACTCCGTCACCGAACTCATCGGTATCTG
>JGI1684J13235_1000425_pt1 | contig 15805 bp, 14 predicted proteins | sample PonA232FremontCA_2_FD_13235 | JGI IMG/M metagenome (IMG submission 13235) | reverse complement strand
GGACGCCGACGGCCCGAACACGGTGGCGGAGGAGGCCGTAGCCGAGACGACGGTGACCACCCTCGGGGTGAACTGGTACCCGGTGGCCCACGCCAAGTGGATGCTCAACTACGTCGACGCCGACCAGGACGCCCTGGGCGACGCCAGCTACGTCGCCACGCGCTTCCAGATCGACTTCTGAGGCGATCGCGCCGGGCTGCCGGCCCGGCCGTCCCCCTCATCCCGGCCCGGGCTCGCCCGGGCCTTTTTCGTAGGGGGTCGGCCACCGGGGCTGCACCCGACGCAAAAAGGCCGGCCCCGCCGTGGCGGGACCGGCCTTGCTCGATCCGGTATCCGGAACGTGGCCTACCGCTTACGCGGCATCCTCGCTGTGCGGGTGACCGTGCTCGAGCTCCTGCTCGGTCGCCTCGCGAACGTCGACGACCTTGACGTCGAAGTTGAGGGTCTCGCCGGCCAGCGGGTGGTTGGCGTCCACGGTGACCTCCTCCTCGCCGATCTCCGAGACGGTGATCGGGATCGGGTTGCCGTCCGGGCCCTGGGCCTGGAACCGCTCGCCGACGCTCAGCTCGGCGCCCTCGGGGAACGCATCGCGCGGGACGTTCTGCATGAGCCGCTCATCGCGCTCGCCGTAGGCGTCCGCCGGCTCCAGGGTCACGTTGATCTGCTCACCCGGCTCCTTACCGTCGAGGGCGTTCTCCAGGCCGGGGATGATGTTCTGGCTCCCATGGAGGTATGCGAACTGACCCCCGTGGGATTGGTCGATCACCTCACCCTGGCTGCCGGTCAGGGTAAAATCGAAGGTGACGACCTTTTCACTAGCTACCTGCATCTTAAGTACTCTCCGGTACGACCGTTAACGTCTCTTGTAGTCTATCATAGGGGCGCCGGCAGCGCCCAAGCCTCCCTGAGCCGCAGGCAGGGCGCCGGCACCCGCCCCGTTAGCGCAGCGCCAGCTGCAGGAAGGGTACGGTCATGACCGCGACGATCGCGCCTGCCAGCAGGGCGTAGAGCGCGAAGCGCACCGGCTCGCGCCGGATACGCTGGGCGAGGCTCTCCAGCTCCCCCCGACGGCGCAGCGCCTCGTGCTCGGCGCGCACGCGCTCATGGCGCCGGCGCTGGTACTCGTCCAGCAGCCGCCTCGCCTGGGGATGCTGCTCCGGGTCCCGCAGCCAGATCCCGCCGCCGGTGATCCCCCACCGGTTGGGCGGCGTCTCGTAGTAGTCTAGCAGGTACTGATCGAGCAGGCCCCGGATCTCGTCGGCCTCCTCATCGGGGACACCGCGCAGGTTGAGCAGGAGCTTGGCCATGGCCCCGATTCTGCATCCGGGGCAGGCCACCGGCAACGCGGCTGCGTAGCGGCGAGGGCCACGCCCACAGCCGCCATGGCGGGGCGCGGGGAGCGGCGCGCTCGGGAGCGCGCCAGGCTAGCCTTGGGCGGACGGTCCTCGGTAGACTTGCGCGGCTATGGAATGGATCGATATCGGCGCCAACCTAACCCACCATACCTTCCGCAAGGACCTGGGCCAGGTCCTCGAGCGGGCCGCCTCGGCGGGGGTATCCCAACTGGTCGTCACCGGCATGGACGAGGATGAGTCGGTGAACGCGCAGGCCCTCGCCGCCCGGCATCCAGGCCGGCTCTACGCCACCGCGGGGTTCCATCCGCACATGGCCCAGGCGTTCTCGAGCGACTCGGAGTCGGTGCTCCGCGAGCTCGCGGCACGCGATGAGGTGGTGGCCATCGGCGAGACGGGCCTGGACTTCTACCGCAACCACTCGCCGCCGGAGGTCCAGCAGCGCGTCTTCGAGCGCCACCTGGAGCTGGCCGCGGAGCTGCAGCTGCCGGTCTTCCTCCACCAGCGCGACGCCCACCAGCGCTTCACCGAGATCCTCCGCGCCTACCGGGATGACCTGGTCGACGGGGTGGCCCACTGCTTCACGGAGGGGCCCGAGGCGGCGCGCGACTACCTCGAGCTGGGGCTGCACATCGGGGTCACCGGCTGGATCTGCGACGAGCGCCGCAGCGAGGCCCTGCGCCAGGCGGTCGGGGTCATACCGGCCGAGCGGCTGATGGTGGAGACAGACTGCCCCTACCTGCTGCCGCGCGACATCAACCCCCAGGAGGCCGGCCTGCCGGTCAAGAACCGCCGCAACGAGCCGAGCCTGCTGCCCCACATCGGCCGTGCCGTAGCCCACTTCACGGGCCGCGACGTGGCGGAGCTGGCCGAGACCTCGAGCCAGGTGGCGCGCCGGTTCTTCCGCCTCGGCGGGGACGAGGCGGCGGAGTGACCGCGAACATGACTACTCATTCACATCCCCCCGCAAAGTGCGTAAAATTTGCTGCAGGGCAGCATAAGGCTGTCTTTGGTTCTGCCGCACAGGGGCCGGGCGCCCCGGGGAGTGAAACGCCATGTTCACGGCACTTGTCAGCCCGCACTACGCGGAACGCTACGGCCAAGCGGCTACGGTCGCCGGGGGGTTCATCGCCCACGGCCTGGTGCCGCCCCATCGCGACGAGGGCGAGCAGCCGGGGTGGTTCTACGCGCTCCTGCCGGGGGATCCCGACTCGGCCGATCCGGAGCACGTCCAGCCGTTCCCGGCCGAGCGCCTCGAGGCTATCCTGGAGGCCGAGCGGGCGCGCTACCTGGAGATGGCCAAGTCGGACGGCGACTCGGTCTGGGCCGATGCCGCCGGCGCTATCGGCGACATGATCAACTGCCTGCACCGGGCCGGCGTCCGGACGCAGCAGGCCCCGGACGCCGCCATCAACGGCTGACGGGCCGGCTCACGCCGGCCCGTCGAGGCCGTCCAGCCGCTCCGCCTCGGTGTACACCGGCGTCCCCGGCGGATGGTTGTAGGCGCGCGCGAGGAAGACATCCCGGTAGGCGGTGTAGAGCAGCCCCCCGAGGCAGGGCAGCAGGAAGACGGCCAGCCAGCCCAGGCTGAGGACCACCACCGCTACTGCGACGAGCAGCACTCCCACCAGCCCCGTCATCGCCGGCGGATTGGCCGCGTAGGCCCGGACGCTCATCAGCATCGCCATCCCCGGCTGCGCGCCGTGCAGCGCCACCATCGGCAGCAGGAACCACTGCCCGAACGCCAGCAGCGCCGTGGCCGCGCCCAGGGTTGCCGTGCCCCAGGCGCCGCCGGCTACAAAGATCGGCCCGATGAGCAGCGCCCGCATCGGCGGTGCCGCCGGGGCCCCGGTCTCCAGGCGCGGCTCATAGAGGCCGAGACCGGTGAGCGCCCCCTCCAGGGAGACGGCCAGCGGGCTGAACAGGGCCGGGCTGAGGGCCCCGAACACCGCGAAGAGCCCGGCGGCCACGGTGATCGCCACGGCGCTGTCGAGGTTCCCCGGGACGACGTAGAGCGGTCGTGCGTCCCGGTTGTAGTCGGCCACCAGCGCCAGGCGGACGAAGAGGACCAGCCCCACAGTGACCACGAGCAGCGTCAGCAGCGCCCGCATCGCTCCCCAGGCGACGAGGTGCGCTGCCAGCAGCGCAGCGGCCACGGCGGCCGTGTAGCCCAGGAAGGCGCCGGGACGCCGCACGAGCAACCCCGCCGCCTCGCGCACCCAGCGCTGCCAGGCCTCCGGCTCCGTGGGCCTCGGCCCTAGCGCCGACACGGGCGCGCTCCTGCCGGCTCCGGCCGCCTACGGCCCGGGGCAGGATCAGGGCCAGGCACCGGGCCCGCCCCGGTACGCGCTACGGCGATCACGCCCCCGGGAAGAGGTCCGCGTCGGTGACCGCCCCCCGGCTAGCCGACGAGGCGAGCCGGGCGTACTTGCCGAGCACACCGCGGCGGTAGCGCGGCGCCGGCACCTGCCATGCGCTGCGGCGGCGCTCCAGCTCCGCCTCCTCCACCTCGACCGCCAGGCGGTTCTCGTCGGCGTCGATGGTTACGGTGTCGCCCTCGGCGAGCAGCGCGATGGCGCCGCCGTCGTAGGCCTCCGGGGCGACATGGCCGACCACCAGGCCGTAGGTCCCGCCGGAGAAGCGCCCGTCGGTGATCAGCCCCACGGAGTCGCCGAGCCCCTTGCCGATGATCGCCGAGGTGGGGGCGAGCATCTCGCGCATCCCCGGCCCGCCCTTGGGGCCCTCGTAGCGGACGACGACCACGTCACCGGCCTGGACCTGGTCGTTGAGGATCGCCTCTAGGCACGCCTCCTCGGAGTCGAAGACACGGGCCGGGCCGCTGATCCGGCGCTGCTTGATGCCGCTGACCTTGGCGACAGCCCCCTCCTCGGCGAGGTTGCCGTGGAGGATCGCCAGGTGCCCCCGCGGGTAGAGCGGCCGGTCGAAGGGCATGATGATCTCCTGGTCCGCCGGCGGCTCGGCCGGCAGGTGGCGGATCTGCTCCTCGATGGTCTGCCCCGTGATGGTCAGGCAATCGCCGTGGAGCACCCCCTGCTCGAGCAGGATGCGCATCACCTGCGGCGTGCCGCCGACCTCGTGGAAGGCGCTGGTCACGAAGCGGCCCGAGGGCTTGAGGTCGCAGAGCACCGGCACCTTGCGGCGGATGGCCTCGACGTCGTCGATGGTGAACGGCACCTCGGCGGTGTTGGCGATGGCGAGCAGGTGCAGGACCGCGTTGGTCGACCCGCCGAGGGCCATGACCACGGCGAAGGCGTTCTCGAGGGCCTCGCGGGTGATGATCTGCGAGGGGCGGCGGTCGTGGTGGACCGCGTCCATGAGCACCCGGGCGGCCTCCTCGGCCACCTGCCGGGCCTCATCGTCCTCGGCGGAGACCGTCGAGGAGCCCATCAGGCTCATGCCCATAGCCTCGAAGGCGCTGGACATGGTGTTGGCCGTGAACATGCCGCCGCAGGAGCCGGGGCCCGGGCAGGCATTCTCCTCGATCCCCACCAGGTCCTCGTGGGCGAGGTTGCCGGCGTTGTACTGCCCGACGGCCTCGAAGGCGCTGACCACCGTCAGCTCCTCGCCCTTGTAGTAGCCGGGCTTGATGGTGCCGCCGTAGACGAAGATGCCGGGGATATCGAGCCGCGCGAGGGCGATCATGGCGCCGGGCATGTTCTTGTCGCAGCCGCCGGTGGCGAGCATGCCGTCGAGCTGCTGGCCGCCGCCGACGGTCTCGATGGAGTCGGCGATAACCTCGCGGGAGACGAGGGAGTACTTCATCCCCTCGGTGCCCATGGCGATCCCGTCGGAGACGGTGATGGAGCCGAACATCACCGGCATGGCGCCGGCCTCCTTCAGGGCCTGCTCGGCGCGCTCGGCCTGGGGCCCGATCCCGACGTTGCACGGGGTGATGGTGCTGTGGGCGTTGCCGACCCCGATGATGGGCTTGTCGAAGTCGTCGTCGCCGAAGCCGACGGCGCGCAGCATGGCCCGGTTGGGCGTCCGTGCCACGCCCTGGGTGATGACGCGGCTACGTCGGTTATCCGCCATGGGTCGCTCCTCTGCTGTTGTCGATAGGTAACTTGGTACAGGATATCGAAAAGGAGGGGGGCAGCGGGAGAGATGGGCACTGCCAGGGGCCGGGCCGGCCGCGCCCCTTGCGCTGGCGCACCGCGGGCACCACGATACGTGCATCGAGATCCATCAGCCGGACGGTTCGTCCATGGGCGCAGAGCACCCCGGATTCTCCTGGCGTGATGTGGAACAGCACGGGTTGGGCGCCCAGGACGACGGCGGCCTCAACCTCGCCTACCAGTGCCTGGAGCGGAACCTCGCCGCCGGCCTCGCCGAGCAGGAGGCGCTGATCTGGCACGGCGCCGCGGGCGAGCGCCGGGTTTACACCTACCGCCAGCTCGCCGACGGCGCGCAGCGCTTCGCCCGCGGCCTGGAGCGCCGGGGCGTCCGGCTCGCCGAGCGGGTCTGCACCCTGGGCCCGCGCTGCCCCGAGCTCTATCTGGCGGCGCTGGGCACCCTGCGCCACGGGGCCGTCTACGCGCCGCTGTTCTCCGTCTACGGCCCCGACCCCATCCGCCGGCGCCTGGAGCTCGGCGAGGCGCGCGTCGTCGTCACCACCGAGGCGCTCTACCGCGAACGCATCGCGCCCGTGCGCGGCGCCCTGCCGGCGCTCGAGCACATCGTGCTCATCGACGGCGAGGCGCCCGGAGCGGAGAGCTGGGCGGCATTCTGCAGCGATCCCGAGCCTCCGACCCCGGTAACCACCGGCGCCGAGTTCCCCGCCCTGCTCCACTTCACCAGCGGCACGACCGGCCCGCCCAAGGGGGTGCTCCACGTCCACCGCGCGGCGGCCGCCCACCTGAGCACCGGCCGCGAGGTCCTGGGGCTGGCGCCCGGGGTGCGCTACTGGTGCACGGCGGATCCCGGCTGGGTGACCGGGGTCTCGTACGGCATCCTGGCGCCGCTGCTGTGCGGGGCGACCCTGGTCGTGGACGAGGGCGGCCTCGACGCCCGGCGGTGGTACAGCATCCTCGAGAGCGAGGCCGTGCAGTGCTGGTTCACCGCGCCGACGGCGCTGCGCATGCTGCGCCGTGAGGGGGCCGAGGCGCTCGCCGGGCACGACCTCTCGGCGCTGGCGCGGATCTTCAGCACCGGCGAGCCGCTGGAGCCAGCGCTGACGGAGTGGACGCAGGCCCGCATCGGGCTGCCGGCCCGCGACGCGTGGTGGCAGTCGGAGACCGGCTCCATCATGACCGCCCAGTACGGCGAGGCGCCGGTTACCCCGGGCCGCATGGGGCGGGCGGTCTCCGGCATCGAGCTCATCCTCGCCTCGGTCGAGGATGGCGGCGTCGAGCCCATCACCAGCGCCGGCGTGACCGGCGAGATCCTCATCCGCCGCGGCTGGCCGTCGATGTTCCGTACCTACCTCGGGGCCCCGGAGCGCTACCGCGAGGCCTTCGTCGAGGACTGGTACCGCTCGGGGGACCTCGCCCAGTGGGACGAGAGCGGCGAGCTGCGCTTCATCGGCCGCGCCGACGACGTCATCAAGACCGCCGGGCACATGGTCGGGCCGGCCGAGGTCGAGGCGGTGCTCAACCACCACCCGCAGGTGGCCGAGTGCGGGGTCAGCGGCGTCCCGGACCCCGTGGCCGGCACCCTGGTCGCCGCGTGGGTGGTACCGCCCCGGCCACCGGAGAGACCGGAGCAGCTGCGGCGCGAGCTGATCGCCCACGCCCGGCAGCGCCTGGGTAGCGCCGTCGCCCCGCGGCAGATCCACTTCGTCGACGAGCTGCCCAAGACGCCCAGCGGCAAGATCCTGCGCCGGCAGCTAGCTACCTGAACATGCGCCGCAGCGCCCGGCCGGCGGCCCTGCCGGTATCGTAGCCGCTCACGCGCTGGCCGCCACGCTGGCGCCGCTCCTGCTCGGCGCCCTGCGCCAGCCGCGCCGCCCGTCTCGCCCAGGGTACGAGTCTCAGCCAGTTCACGGCCCATCCTCCCGGTCTCTCGTGCTCGCCTCTCAAGTCTACGCGATCGGCAGCGCCGCCTGAAAAGGCACCCGGGCGGAGGGCCGCGCCGGGAGGCACCTGGCGCTACGGGACCCATTCCCGCTAGGGTAAGCAGCAATCTGGAACCGTCCGCTCAACAGGGGAGGATACCGTGCCCCGCCAGCATCCGACGCTCGCCCGGCTTCTCACCGCCCTTATCGCCTTCCTGCCGACGCTCGCCGTCACCCAGGAGGAGCCTGCCCCGCCGAGCCGCAGCATCGCGGAGGTAACCCGGGGCCTGGCACAGGCGGTCGGGGAGCAGGGCAGCTGGCTCCTGGCCAACCTCGGTGAGGTGGAAGCCGACGAGCTCGTACCGCGGTTTCTGGCGTGGGCCCAGGAGATGACCGATCTCGGCCTGATCATCGCGATCAGCGTCGGCCTCCTGCTCCTGCTCCACCCGCTGGGGCGGCCGATCTTCAGCCGCATCGAGGGCTGGGCCCAGCGCGGGGATACGCGCCTGCGCTCCGTACGCCGGACCGTCGGCGTGCTCAGCGCCGCGGCGGCCGACCTGATCGCCCTCCTCATCGCCTGGCTCGCCGGCTACGCCATCGCCCTAACGGTGCTCGGCGAGACCGGCAGCATCGAGCCCCGCGAGTCGCTCTTCCTCAACGCCTTCCTCCTGGTCGAGGGCGCCAAGGCGGTGCTGCGCATCTTCTTTGCGCCCCGGAACCCGCAGCTGCGCCTGGTGCCCAGCGACGACCGGCGAGCGCTGTACTGGAACGGGCGGCTGGCCCGAATGGCCGGGCTCATCGGCTACGGGCTGCTGTTCCTCGCACCGCTCATCAACCTCACCGGCCCCGCCGCTCTGGGCCGCGCCACCGTGGTGGGCGTCATGGTGCTGGCGTTCCTCTACGCCCTCTTCCTGGCCGTGCACAACCGCAAGCAGGTGCGGGAGCGGCTGCAGGCGGGTGCTGCCGCCTCCGAGCTGCTCTTCACGCGCACACTGCTCACCGGCCTGGCCTGGACCTGGCACTGGGTGGTGATCCTCTACTTCGGCACCCTGACCGTGGTCACCATCATCGAGCCGGCGACGGCCTTCGCCTTCATGGGGCGGGCGACCCTGCAGACCGCCGCCGCCATCGGCGCCGGCGTCTTCCTGGTCATCTCGCTCGATCAGGCAACGGCGCGGCGCATCCAGCTGAGCGAGACCAAGCGACGCCACTTCCCGCTGCTCGAGCAGCGCCTCAACGCCTACATCCCGATGGGCCTGAAGGCGCTACGGGCGGGGATCACCGTCGCCATCATCGCCACGGTGCTCGACGCCTGGCGGCTTATCGACTTTACGGGCTGGCTGACCTCCGCCGCCGGGCTGGGCACGCTAGGGATGCTCCTGTCCGTGACCCTGGTGATCCTCGCCGCCGTCGCCGCCTGGCTGCTCGCCACCAGCTACATCGAGTACCGCCTGAACCCGGACGCCGGCCGCGGCCACCCCTCGGCCCGCGAGCAGACGCTGCTGAGCCTGTTCCGCAACGCCCTGGCGATCACCCTGGTCACCCTGACAGCGATGATCGTGCTCGCCGAGCTCGGCATCAATATCGGGCCGCTGATCGCCGGCGCCGGTGTCCTGGGCCTGGCCATCGGCTTCGGCGCCCAGAAGCTTGTCCAGGACATCATCACCGGCGTCTTCATCCAGCTGGAGAACGCCATCGACGTGGGGGACATCATCACCGCTGCCGGGATCACCGGCACCGTGGAGAAGCTCACCATCCGCTCGGTGAACCTCCGGGACCTGTCCGGTACCTACCACTTCATCCCCTTCTCCTCGGTAGACAGCATCTCCAACTTCACCCGCCACTTCGCCTACCACGTCGGCAGCTACGGGGTCGCGTACCGCGAGGACGTGGATCGAGTCTGCCGCGAGCTCGAGGCCGCCTACGAGGACCTCAAGGCGCACCCGGACCCGGAGATCCGCCACGCCCTCTACAGGGACTTCGTGGTGGACGGCGTCGCCGATCTGGGCGAGAGCTCGGTGGATATCCGGGTCCGCATCCAGACCGCCCCGGGGATGCAGTGGGCGGTGGGACGGGCCTACAACGCCCTCGTCAAGAAGCGCCTGGACGCTGCCGGCATCGAGATCCCCTTCCCTCACCGCACCATCTACTTCGGCGAGGACCCGCAGGGGCAGGCGCCGCCCCTGCGGGTCCAGCAGAGCGGCGCGGCTGCCGCCCCTGCAGGGCACGCGCCCGATGCCGGCCACGCGCCAACCAGGACGGGATCGGCCCAAGACGGGTCCGCCAGCGGCTCGGCCGATACCCGACCACCCTACGACGCTCCCGGCGACGACGCCTGACCCGGCGCCCACGCGCCTCGCGTGGGCCGCTCCGGCGCACGCCGGCAGCCCACAACGAGCGAGGCCCGCCCCTCACGGAGCGGGCCTCTATCCCGTAAGACCGGCGACCCGTCCCAGGCTCAGGCCTGGTAGTCGTCCGGATGCTCGCCGACGATCAGCGTATCCCCGTCGCTGTGGTGCGGCGGCACCTCCAGGTTCCGCGGTGCGGGCTGCCCCTTATAGACACGGCCGGCGATGTCGTAGCGGGCGCCGTGGCACGGGCAGAAGAAGCCGCCGAGCCAGTTCTGGTCGAAGTCCATGGGCCCGATCTCCGGGTAGTAGGTCGGGATGCACCCCAGGTGGGTGCAGATCGGTATGACGACGAAGACGTTGGGGTCTACCGAGCGGTACATGTTGTCGCAGTAGGACGGCTGCTGGTCTACCTCGGAATCCGGGTCCCGCAGGCGTCCGACATCCTTATCCAGTGCCTCCAGGTGCTCTTCCGTGCGGTTGATCACCCAGATGGGGCTACCCTTCCACTTGAACTCCAGCCGCTGGCCGGGCTCCATCTTGCCGATATCCACCTCGATAGGCGCCCCCCGGGACTCCGCCTCCGCGCTCGGGCGCAGGAAGCCCAGGAACGGGATCGCGGCGAAAACCACGCCAGCGCCTCCGACCACGGTCGCCGCCCCGGTCAGGAACCGCCGCCGACCATGATCCAGCTCATCCGGTGCCTCGTCCGTCATGTAGACCCCCTGTTGCTCATTGATCTATTCGTGTAACGATATCTTCGGTTACGGCATAACGTAAAGATTGCCGTGCCGCGCGCAAGGCGCAGGCCCCAATCGCGGGCGGTCTCTCGCCACAACCGCCCACGGCACCGGCCCACCTCCGGACCGGATGGCTCAGCAGGGTTGTCAGCACACCCCACCGCGGTAGGCTGAACCATACTATACCCAGGCACAGGCACAAGGGAGATCGCCATGCGGATCTTGATCACGGGGGGTAGCGGTTTCGTGGGCCAGAAGCTCTGCGCCCACCTCCACGGGCAAGGCCACGAGCCACTGGTTGTCTCCCGCTCCCCGGAGCGGGCCCGGGGGGTCCTGCCGCCTGGCACCGAGGTGCGTCCGGCGGTGCAGGACTTCGCGGAGCACCAGCCGGAGGCTGTCGTGAACCTCGCTGGCGACTCCATCGCCGAGGGGCGCTGGACAGCCGCCAAGAAGCAGCGCCTACTCGACTCCCGGCTGAGCACGACGCACGCGGTCGTGGAGCTGTGCCGCCAGCTCGAGCAGCCGCCCCGGGTGCTCGTCTCCGCATCGGCCATGGGCTACTACGGGGACCAGGGCGATCGCGAGGTCACCGAGGACACCCCACCCCACCAGGAATTCGTCCACGAGCTCTGCGCCCGCTGGGAGGCGGCCGCCCGCGAGGCGGAGGCCTACGGGGTCCGGGTGGCGCTGCCGCGCATCGGCCTGGTCCTCGACCGCGACGGCGGGACCCTGGCCAAGCTGCTCACCCCGTTCCGCCTCGGCCTCGGTGGACCGCTGGGCAGCGGCCGGCAATACATGCCCTGGATCCACCGTACCGACCTGGTGCGGGTCATCCTCTTCCTCCTCGAGCGGGATGACCTGGCCGGGCCATTCAACGCCGCTGCCCCGGAGCCTGTGACCAACGCCGAGTTCACCCGCACGCTGGCCCGCCACCTGAACCGGCCGGCCATCCTCCCGGCGCCTGCGCCGGTGCTGCGGCTGGTCTTCGGCGAGATGGCCCGGGTCCTGCTGACCGGCGCCAAGATGCGCCCCCAGCGTCTCCAGGAGGCCGGCCTCACCTTCACGTACCCGACCCTCGACGAGGCGCTGAGCGACATCCTCGGACGCCGCTAACCCCTGCCCGTGGTGGCTGCTAGGCTACCCGAAGGGAGAGCGACGGGGGTCGAGCCGATGCAGCACCGGGCCGAGGAGCCACCGCAGGGCGCCATCGCCCCGGCGCAGGCGCCCCCGCCGTGCCGGACCGCGGAGGGGGCTGCCGCCCTGCGCGTCTGGCATACGATCGCCGACGACGCGCCGGCCATCTTCGACGACCGCGCCGTCCGCGCGCTGCTGGGTCCCGGTACGCGCGGCCTGCTGGACCTGCTGCCCGGCAGCGCCTGGGGCCTGCGGGCGCTGGAGGGCATGCAGCCGGAGCTCGCGGCCCTGCGCGGTCAAGCGGTGGTCCGCGCCCGCTTCGCCGAGGATGCCCTGGATCGCGCCGTGGCCGACGGGTGCCGGCAACTGCTCATCCTCGGCGCCGGCCTGGACACTACCGGCCTGCGCCGGCCCGATCTCCTCCGCGCCGCCACGCTCACGGAGGTGGACCGACCCTCGATGCAGGCCTGGAAGCGCGATCACCTACCGCCGGCTGTCACCGAGGGTACCCGGTTCGTACCCGTCGACTTCCAGAGCGAGCGCCTCGACGAGCGCCTGAGCGCGGCCGGTGTATCCTGCGGCTCGCCGCTTTTCGCGACCTGGCTCGGCTGCACCTACTACCTCTCCCCGCCGGCGATCCAAGCCTCCCTGGCCGCGCTCGGGCGCGTCGCGGCCCCGGGCAGCGAGCTCGTGCTCGACTACTGGCTGCCCACGGAGCGGCTACCGTGGCACTCGCAGGTCCTCCTGCAGGGCGTGGGCCTGACCCTGGCCTCCCAGCAGGATCCACTGATCGGGCTGCTAGAGCCGGACACCCTGGCCCGCTACGCCACCGAGGCGGGCTGGCGCGTAGCGGAGGAGCGGACCGCCGCGCAGCTGCACGCGTACTGGCTCGCCAGCCGGCGGGACTCGCTGAGCATCCCCGCCTTCAGCCGGTGCGCGCGCCTGGTACGTGAGACGTAGCCCCGCCCGTGCCTATCCTCGCGCCCCCAGGCGTGGGCGCAGGCTCCTGCATGCACGGCCCGGCTGGCCGTGGCAACGTCCCCCCTCAGGCCCCCTGGTTGGCTACAACCCGATCCCGTCCGACGTCCTTGGCCTTGTACAGGGCATCGTCCGCCGCCCGCAGGAGACCGTCCACCTCCGCTATCCCGGCATCCATCTCGGCGACCCCGAGGCTGACGGTGATCCGGATCCGGTAGCCACCGTCATCAACGGCCATCTCCGCCACCCGGTCACGGATCCGCTCCGCCAGCTGCAGGGCCCCCTGCCGATCGGTCTCCGGGAGCAGGACGCCGAACTCCTCGCCGCCGAATCGCCCCAGGACGTCGCAATCGCGCAACTCCCCGCCCAGGAGCTCGGCCAGGCGGGCGAGGACCCGATCCCCGGCCACGTGGCCGTAGGTATCGTTGACCTGCTTGAAGTAGTCCACATCGAGGAGGAGCGCCGACAACGGCCGCCCGTAGCGGACCGAGCGGGAGACCGCCTCCTCGGCGGCCTCGAGGAACCCGCGCCGGTTCTTCAGGCCGGTGAGCCCGTCGTGGTAGCTGAGGTAGCGGACCTCCGCCTCCTTCTCCTGGCGCTGACGCAGGTGCACGCTCCACCGGCGCAGGGACATATACCAGCAGAACAGCATCACCACGGAGAGGGCGGCGGCGGCCGCCATCGTGGAGCGAACCAGCTGCTGCTCCACAGCGATCCGGCTGCGGACGTCCTCGCGGAGCAGGCGGCTGAGCGCCTCGCTGCTGTTACGCAGCGCCCTGCGGTTGCGCACGTACGGCCAACCCTTGAGGATCGCCTCGGCCTCCTCGACCTCCCCCCGGACGATGGCGCTGAAGACCTCCCGGTAGAGGCCCTCGGCCTCGTCCAGGCGCTCGCGGAGGGTATCGAGCGTCCCCCCCAGCGCCACCGTCGAGGCCAGCTCGCCGACTCGCTCCAGGATCCGGTGGGCCGCTCGCCGGTGGCTCTTGTGCCGCTGCCGCCAATTCAGGTCGCCGGTCGAGGCGGCGAGCCTCGCTGAGCTCTGGAGTCCCTGGATATGGACGAGCAGCTCACCGGCGGCGTGCTCCAGCTCGATATGGGTCGCCTCGAAACGCGCCAGTGTGCGCTGGGTATGGAGCAGGCTGCCGACCAGGAGCAGGAGCAGGAGGGCGCTGATCAGGAAGGAGATCAGGAGCCAGCGGGTCCGGGACTCGGAGACCTTCAGCTCGCGCCCTACGATCACAGCCGGCTCATCCCTCCAGCCATCGGGCCACCTGCTCCTCATGCTGCCCCATCCAGGCCCGCGCTGCCTCGCTGGGCGAGGTATCCGGCTGCTGGGTGCGCAGCATCAGCGCCTCCATGTCCGCCACCTCCCAGGAGAAGCGCTCGAGGAAGGCGTAGACGCGAGGCCGGTCCGCTGCCAGTCCCTCCCGGACCAGGGTGTGGATCCGCTCCGTCTCCCCGAAGCCGTCGCGGGGATCCGCCAGGTACTTCAGGTCCCACTGGGCGAACATCCAGTGGGGGGTCCAGGCGGTGACGACGACCCAGCGCCGCTCCTCGATAGCCCGGCCGAGCACGGTGGTCATGGTGGAGTCGCTGCCGGAGACGAGCTGGAAGTCCGCCTCCAGGCCGTAGAGCGCCATGACCGCTCGGGTCTGCTCCATGATCCCGGCGCCCGGGTCGATGCCGATGATCTTGCCGTCGAAGGCCTCGCTGTGCTCGGCGAGCTCACCGATGCGGTCGACGGGGACGTACTCGGGCACCGCCAGGCCGATGCGCGTCCCTACGAGGTGGGGGCCGAGGATCTCCAGCTCGTCGCCGTAGGCCGCTTTCTGCTCCTGTTGCAGGCTGGGTAGCCAGGCGGCCAGGGTGGCATCTATATCGCCGGAGGCCACGGCCTCCCAAAGCGCCGGCAGCGGCACAGTGACCAGCTCCACGGGCACGCCGAGCCGCTCCTCGATCACCGCCGCGGCCAGATGGGTGCTCGCGATCTCGGAATCCCACGGCACGTAGGCGATCCGCACCGGCTCCGGCCCACCATGCCCGTCGGCGGCCTCGGCGGGCGGATCCGCCCCGGGGCAGCCACCTATCAGGGCCGCCACCACGAGGAGCCCGGCAAGTACGTACCAACTCCGCATATCCGATGCCTCCTGAAGGCCCCGTCAGCCTACAGCCCGTCTCCCGGTACGGACGAGGGGGGAGCGGCAGAGCCGTGATCGACGTGCAACGCCTGTCAAGGTAGTTTACACGTACAGGCCCCTCGACCGAGAGAGACCCCTATCCATGGCAGGCACGGTGGGACCACTGCGGGAGGAGCCGAGTGAGCCGGCGAGCTGGTGCTCGCTGTTCGACCACCTCCCGGACGCGACCCTGCTCATCGACCCCGAGACGGAAGAGGTGCTCGAGGTCAACTCGGCCGCCGTCGCGCAGCTAGGCTACCCGCGCGACGAGTTCCTGAAGCTCCACATCCTCGACTTCGAGGCCCTCGAGAGCCCCGAGGATATCGCCGCCCACCTCGACCGAATCCAGGCGCAGGGGCGCGATGACTTCGAGACGCAGCACCGTTGCCGCGACGGCACGATCCTCGACGTGCAGGTCACGGTCTCGCAGATCGAGCTGCAGGGCCGAACCCTCCTGCTGGCGGTATTCCGCGACACTACCGAGCAAAGGCAGAACATCCGCGCCCTGCAGGCCAGCGAGCAGCGCTTCCTGGACATCGTCAACGCCGCCGGTGAGTACATCTGGGAGACCGACCGCAACGGCATCTACCAGATGGTGACCGCGCAGATCGAGCCGCTGCTCGGCCGCAGCACCGAGGCGCTCCTGGGCCACTCGCCCACCGAGTTCATGCCCGCAGAGGAGGCAGCGCGGGTCCAAGGGATGCTGGCCGAGTGGGCCCGGCAAGGGCAGTCCTGGCAGGGCCTGGAGCACGCCTCCCTGCGCCCGGATGGCACGCGCGTGTATCAGCGCGTTAGCGGCACCCCCATCTTCGATGAGAACGGACAGCTCACCGGCTTCCGCGGGACGGGGCTGGATATCACCGCCGAGAAGGAGGCCCAGCGCACCGAGCAGCGCCTCAACGAGCGGCTGCGCCTGGCCACCACCGCGGCCCGGATCGGCATCTGGGAGCTCGACCTCCGGCACGATCACCTCGAGTGGGACGCCGGCATGTTCCGGGTCTACGGCGTGGACCCCGCCTCCTTCCGCAACCACCCGGACGACTGGCGGGGGGTCGTGATCCCC
>JGI1684J13235_1000421_pt1 | contig 15959 bp, 10 predicted proteins | sample PonA232FremontCA_2_FD_13235 | JGI IMG/M metagenome (IMG submission 13235) | reverse complement strand
TTCCGCTGGCCCGTCTTTACCCAGGAGGTGCGCGAGGACGGAGTGCTTCTGACCTCCGGCGAGCTCATCCCCGCGGACACGGTGATCGTCTCCGTGGGCGACCAGCCCGAGACGAGCACCCTGCCCGGCTCCGTGGAGCTGGAGGGCGGCTTCGTCCGTGTGGACGAGCAGTACAGGACCTCCGATCAGGCGATCTTCGCCGTGGGCGATGCCGTGGGCCCGGGGCTGCTCACCGACGCAGTCGGGGCCGGACAGCGCGTGGCCCGGGCCATCGAGGGGCTTGGACAGGGCCGCGAGCCCGAGAGCGGCAGNCGGCCCATCATCGACACCTCCCGGATCAGGACGGAGTACTTCGATCCCAGGGTCCAGTCCCTGGACGGGCTCGACGATTGCTCCAAACAGTGCGCCTCCTGCGGGACCTGCCGCGACTGCGGCGTCTGCTCGGCCATCTGTCCCCAGACGGCCATTTCCCGGGTGGATCTGGGAGCCGACGGCTTCGAGATGCGCGTGGATCCGGAGCGCTGCATCGGCTGCGGCTTCTGCGTCGGGGCCTGCCCCTGCGGCATCTGGGAGCTGGTGGAGAACGATCCCCTGCCGGAATAGGTTCGGTGTGTCTGTGGATCAGTGAGTCAGTGCGTCAGTGAGTCGGTGTTTCAGTGAGACAGCGAGGAGGTGAACAGCTGCAAAAAAGAAACGGAAAGGGAGGCAAGGTATGAAAACTTTTGTCATGATCGGCAAATACACCATGCAGGCTTTGGAAGAAGTCAGTGCGGAGAGGACGAAATCTGTAGAGAACTATATCAANACACTGGGCGGCCAGGTGAAGGAGATGTATGTGCTCCTCGGCGAGTATGATGTGATCCTGATTGTTGAGCTTCCCAGCGAAGAAAAAGCGGTACAAGCTTCACTGGGCCTCTCCAGGAGCACCAATATCGATTTTACGACCTATCCGGCAATATCAGCGGAAAACTTCGACAATTTAGCCCAGCAAATGGGCATTTGATCCTTTCCTCTCCTTGGAGGGGAATTCGCAGCTCCAAATGGGCTGCTTCAAGAACAAAACGCACCTCCTTCTCGGCAAAGTTGTCGCTCAACCGGAAGTCCCCACATGCCGCACTGCCTGTTTCACCGTCAGGCTTCAGCCGAGCATTCACGCTGGCGGCACTGGTGGAGTCTGTCTTCTGAATGCACCTCCTTTCGAAAGGTGTGTTATGATTGATCTTGCCCCGAATTGCAGGCAAAATTCCTGCATGGAGCAATTCAACTACACCGAGCTTTACGCCTTGTACTCCATCTCCCGCACCCTGGCCGGCGGGGAGGAGTTCAGGGCGCAGTTTTCCGGAGTGCTGCAGATCCTGAGTGATCAGCTGGGGATGCACCGCGGGATGATCTCCGTCCTCGATTTCCAGTCCGGACAGGCTTGGCTCGATGTGGCCCACGAAATGGATGTGTATCAGGATCAGGTCAGCTACGGGCCTGGAGAGGGGGTGACGGGCAAAGTGGCCCAGAGCGGGCGGCCCATGGCCATCGCGGACCTGGAGCAGGACCCCCTTTTCCTGGATCGCACCGGTGCCCGCAAGCAGCTTAAGCGGGACGAGCTTTCCTTCCTCTGCGTACCCATCTTTTATCAGGGCAAGGTCGTGGGCGTTCTGTCCGTGGATAAGCTGAGCCGGGAAGTTCAGGACCTGGACCGCGAGCTGGAGCTCTTGTCCGCTGTGGCAGACCTCATGGGCAAGGTGGTCTATTTCCGGGCCGTGGAGGAGGAGAACAGGCGCCTGCGGTGGATCCTGGCCGAGTCGCGGCGCCCCCGGACCAACATCATCGGCCGGAGCAAGGGAATCCAGGAAGTGCTCCGGATGATCGACCAAGTGGCGGATATCAGCTCCACCGTTCTGATCCAGGGCGAGACCGGGACGGGCAAGGAGCTCGTGGCCAAGGCCCTGCATGAGAACAGCAGCCGGGCCGAGGGCCCCTTTATTCAGATCAACTGTGCGGCCATGCCGGAAAGCTTGTTGGAGAGCGAGCTCTTCGGCCACGAAAAGGGCGCCTTCACCGGAGCGACCGCGCGGCGCAAGGGCTGCTTCGAGGAGGCTCACGGAGGGACCGTGTTCCTGGACGAGATCGGGGAGCTCTCCTTCCTGGCCCAGGCCAAGCTGCTCCGGGTGCTGCAGGAGAAGACAATCCAGCCCCTGGGTTCCTCCAGAAGCCGAACCGTGGACGTACGGGTCCTTGTGGCCACGAACAAGGATCTGGAAGACGAGGTCCGAAGGGGGGAGTTCCGGGAGGATCTCTACTACCGGCTCAACGTGTTCCCTATCTTCATTCCCCCCCTGCGTGAAAGAGGGTCGGATATCCTCATGCTCGCGGACTACTTCGTGGTCAAGTATTCCGACGAGTTCGGCAAGAACGTCAAGCGCATCTCCACAGCAGCCATCGATATGCTGCTCGCCTATCACTGGCCCGGCAACGTCCGGGAGCTGGAGAACTGTATCGAGCGCGCCGTACTGCTGACCACCAGGGACACCATCGAGACGAGCCATCTGCCCCCCTCGCTGCAGATGAAGACCGAGGCCTCCACGGATCAGCCCAGAGGCAAGCTGGAGGTCCTGGTGGACAACTTCGAGCGCGATCTGTTGGTGGATGCGCTCAAGGACGTCAGGGGGAACCAGACCCAGGCCGCGCGGCTTCTGGGGACCACCAAGCGGGTGGTGCAGTACAAGGTGGCCAAATACGGGATCGATACTCAGCGATTCCGGGAGAAGGCGTGATTGCCTGAGTGCCTTGTCCCGTTGTTCTGGGTCAGATAAAGGCGGCACAGGGTGCCTGGAGGTGCACATGCGGATCGGCCTGGCGCAGATCAATCCCACCGTCGGGGCTTTTGCCGACAATTGTGAACGGATTATTCGCTCCGCGGAGCAAGCGGCTCGCCAGGGCTGCGACCTCGTGGCCCTTCCGGAGATGGCTCTCCTGGGCTATCCGCCGCAGGACCTCCTGGACAGGGAGGGCTTTGTCAGCGAGAGCCTCGCCTATTGGCAGCGTATCGCCGAGGCGAGCCGCGACGTGGCCATCCTCTGCGGCGTGGTGGCCCGGAATGAGTCCGGCGCGGGCAAGCCCTACCGGAACGCGGCCCTGTTCTGCAGCGGCGGCCGCGTTGAGCGGGTCCTGGCCAAACGGCTGCTCCCATCCTATGATGTTTTCGACGAGGAACGCTATTTCGAGCCGGGCACCGACCCGGCCTGGTTGGATTTTGGCGGACTGCGCCTTGGCCTTACCGTCTGCGAGGATATCTGGACCCGGGAGCCCTTCGTACCGGGGCAGCGCTACCGTCAGGACCCGGTCCGCGACGTGGCGGAACACGGCCCGGACCTTCTGATCAACCTTTCGGCCTCACCTTACCATGTGGGGAAGCAGGAGCAGATCCGCGAGCTGCTCGCGCTGCACGCCCGCGAGCACGGACTGCCTGTGCTCTACGTGAATCAGGTTGGGGGCAATGACGAGCTCGTCTTCCACGGCCGCAGCATGGCCCTGGACCGTCAAGGGGAAGTGATCTCCCGTGGAGCGGATTTTACCGAGGACCTTATTCTGTGGGACAGTGACGGATCGGGGAAGGCGGCACGGCCTGAAAGCGCCGCCAGTGAAGAAGGCGAAATCCTGAAGGCCCTGGAGCTGGGCCTTAGGGACTACATCGCTAAATGCGGCTTCAGCCGGGTGGTGCTCGGCCTGAGCGGCGGGATCGATTCCGCAGTGACCGCCTGCGTGGCCGTGTCCGCCCTGGGGCCGGAAAACGTGCGCACCGTGGCCCTTCCGGGGCCGTACAACGATCCCGCCAGCCTGGAGCTATCCCGGGAGCTGGCGGTGAATCTGGGGACCGCCTTCGAGGTGCTTCCCATCGACGAGCTGTACCAGGGCACGAACCAGACGCTTTCCCACGTTTTTCATGACCGGGAGCGGGACGTGACCGAGGAGAACGTTCAGGCCAGGCTCCGCGGCCTCCTGCTCATGGCAGTTTCCAACAAGTTCGGCGAGCTCCTGCTCAACACCGGCAACAAGTCCGAGCTGGCAGTGGGGTATTGCACTCTGTACGGGGATATGAACGGGGGCATCTCCGTTCTGGGGGACGTGCCAAAAACCTCTGTCTACGGTATCGCCCGCCTGATCAACGCGAAACACGGCTGGATCCCGGAGGGGATCATTTCCCGGCCGCCCTCGGCCGAGCTGAGCCCAGGACAGAAGGATGAGGATTCCCTGCCGCCCTACCATGTCCTGGATGATATCCTCTCTGCCTATCTGGAGGAGAACCTATCCCTGGAGGAAATCGCAGCGAGGGGATACGACGCCAGCACAGCCGAATGGGTGGCTCATCGGATCTACACCAACGAATACAAGCGAAGGCAGGGGCCGCCGGTTCTGCGCGTGACCAGCAAGGCCTTCGGAATGGGCCGTCGCCTGCCCATCGCCCACGGATATCGGGATCGCATGTGAGTGTGCGAGTGTATGTGTAAATGTGTGAGAAAAGAGGAGAGTGAGGTGGTGAGCAGGAGCTAGTGTCTTGCCAAGCATGAATTGTCGTATTTTGTAAATCCTGCATAACTAGGTGTGTGATCGAGGACCACACCAACACTTCCACTTACACATACATGCACACAGACACAGACTGGAGGAGCTATGAAGAAGATCGAGGCGATCATCAAGCCGTTCAAGCTGGACGACGTGAAGGAGCAGCTGAGCGACCTGGGCCTTCAGGGCATGACCGTGACCGAGCTCAAGGGCTTCGGCAGGCAGAAGGGCCATACCGAGGTCTACCGCGGGGCGGAGTACGTGGTGGACTTCCTGCCCAAGATCAAGATCGAGGTTACTGTCGAGGACGACCGGGTGGAGGAGGTCCTGGAGAGCATCTGCAGCTCCGCCAGGACCGGAAAGATCGGTGACGGCAAGATCTTTGTCCTGCCCGTTGAGGAGTGCGTCCGCATTCGGACCGGAGAGCGGGGAGAGCAGGCGCTTTAGAGGGTTCAAGGTTCAACGTGACAGGTTCAAGGTTAAGATGATGGAGCAGAACAGAAACGCCGCGAGCGCCTCGCTGAGCGGGTCCTCTAGCTGGAGCACCTGTCTGGGCAGGCTGCGCGAGCTGAGGGACGCCTTCCGCAGGGAGTGCGGTGAGGTAGCCCCGGGAATCGGCGGCGCCAGGAGCTACGCCGAGCGTATGCGGGCCGTGCTGGTCCGCGACCTGCCCCGGGAAGACCTTCCTTCCGCAGGATGGGCCCTCATCGGCGTGGGGGGACTGGGCAGGGGGGAGCTCAGCTTCCTCTCGGACCTGGATCTGCTCCTGCTCTATCGCCGCAGGCTTCCCGGGACGCTGGAAAACTTCCTGCGGCAGTTGGTCTCCGGACTCTGGGACAGCGGCTTCAAGGTGGGGCACGTGGTTTCCTCTCCCACAGGGCTGGATCAGCTCATGCAACAGGATTTTGCTACCCGGACCAACTATCTGGAAACCAGCCTTATAACCGGGGATATCGAGCTCTATCGCACATGGCGCGCCCACATGAGTCGAAGCCGGGGGCCGCGGCGGACCAGGCGCTTCGTGGACGAGCTCGTAGGTTACCGCGACGACCGTCTCTCCCGTTTCGGGGAGAGCAGTTATCTCCTGGAGCCCCAGGTCAAGGAGGGTCCGGGAGGGCTGCGCGACCTGCACATCCTGCGCTGGGCCGGGGTTGTCCAGCTGGGCGATCCGAGTCTGGACGCCCTGAAATTTCGCGGATTCCTCACAGACGATGAGCGGCAGTGGCTGGAGCAGGCCCAGGACTTTCTGTGGCGGGTGCGGCTGCAGCTGCACGATCTGCGCGGCAGGCAGCAGGATCAGCTCCTTCTGCAGGATCAGCAGGATGTTGCGGAGCGGCTCGGCTTTGTCCACAGCAGCGGGGACTCCGGGGTCGAGGCCTTTATGCGCCGCTATTACCAGCATACCGCCAGGATTCGCAGGGTCACCTCCTTTCTGCTGGAGCGCTTCCAGGAGGACGTCACTCCCGCCTCCCGGCGACGGAAGAAACGAACCATCCTGCCCGGTCCCTTCCTTTGGGAAGACGGCCACATCCGCTTCCAGGACCCGGAGCTCATCTCCTCCAACCCCGGCCTTCTCATGGAACTTTTCTGGCAGGCCGCCCGCACAGGGGCCCATTTCCATCACCAGACCGGCCAGCTGATCCGGGAGAATCTTGACACCTTCGACGAGTCCTGGCGCAAGGATCCAGCGGTTGCTGAACGCTTCTTCGACATCCTCCTGGACCCTGAAACCGCCTTTTCCACCCTGAAGGTCATGCTGGAAACCGGCTTCCTGGAGCAATACATCCCGGAGTTCCGGTCCATCCGCTACCGCATGCAGTATGATGTATACCATACCTACACGGTTGACGAGCATCTCCTGCGCGCAGTGCGGCAGATGCATTTTCTGCTGGGGTCGGAGCGCTGGGAGCTTCCTGGAGCAGACGAGGATGACGATGCCCTGTGGAGCCGCCTGGCGGACAAGAAGCCCCTCTTTTTGGCCGGGCTGGTGCACGATGTGGCCAAGGGGCGCGGGGGCGGCCACGCGGAAAAGGGGGCCGAGCTGGTCCGGCCCATCGGCCGGCGCATGGGTCTCGGTACGGAGGAGAACGAAGAGCTGGCCTTCCTGGTGCGGGAGCATCTCCTCCTGCCGGAAACAGCCCTGAAACGGGATCTTTCCGATGAGAAACCCATCGAGCACTGCGCCTTCAGAGCCGGGTCCAGAGAGCGGCTGTTCATGCTCTATCTTTTGACTGTCGCGGATTCCAAGGCGACCGGACCCCAGGTGTGGAATACATGGCGCAGCTCTCTTCTCGGCGAGCTCTTTCACAAGACCAAAGCCCTCCTCTCCAGGGAGGGGTGGCAAACGCGGGACGAGAAGGCCCGTCTGGATCTGGCCCGGCTTGGGATCGAAGAGGCCCTCCTTCGGGACAATACGTTGAGCCGCGAGGAAGTGGATCCGTGGCTGGCGAGCCTTTCTGCCCGTTATCTTTTGACCCGCTCTCCGGAGGACGTACGGCGGCATTTCTTTTTGGAGCGCCAACTGTATACCAGCGGCAAGCCCCAGATCGAGGCCCGGGCCACGTCCGCCGGGCTGTGGGAGATCATCCTGGCCTGCTCCGATCAGCCGGGCCTTTTCGTGTTCCTGACCGGTGTCCTCTGGGCCAACGGCATCAATATCCTCTCCGCGGATATCTACACCCGCTCCTATGGCGTGGCCCTGGACATCCTGCTCGTGGATCAGATCCCGGATCCTCTGCTGCCGGAGAAGATTTGGGACACCCTCCAGAGGGATCTGACCAGGGTCCTCGAAGGGGAGACCTCCCTGGACGCCTTTTTCCGCCACAAACCGCCCAAGAAGCCCGTTGGACGGACCAGGGTCGTGCCCAGGGAAGACAGCGTGCATATCGACGAGGAGGCCTCGGATCAGTACAGCGTCATCGAGGTCTACACCTGGGAGCGGCCCGGCGTGCTCCACGTTATTTCCCAGGTGCTCTACAATTTCGGGCTCTCCATTCAGCTGGCCAAGATTGCCACTCCGGGGGCGCAGGTGGTGGACGTGTTTTATGTCACGGACGAGACCGGGGACAAGATCCGGGACGAAGAGGTGCACGAGCGTCTGACCAACGCCATGCTCAGCGCCCTCCACCGCATGGACGGCCAGAGTGGCGAAGGGAAAGCCGGATCGGATGGGGGTCAGGAGCAGGGCGAACGGCTTGGGCCTTCAAGCGGAACGCGGCAATGATACGAAATTGTATCATTGCCATGCCTTCGCGGTTTCCGGTCTGCGCCTGGAACGACGGAATGAAACCCTGCGACTGAGGGGTTTGTGTTGCATGTGTGAAAGAGGGGGGTACGAAATTGTGTTCCCCGGTCACTTCTAATGTGAGGGGGAGCCGTTCAGTGACAGTTGAAACGGCGAAACTGCGAATTTGGCAAGCAAATTGCAACAAAAAGGAACAGATTGGATCCGTGCAGGAAACTCAAGGCTCGGCAGGCCAGGGACGCTTTCGCTGCTCGGCCGAGTGGAGCAACTCGCGGAAGGACATGAGATCAAGAGAACAGGAGGCAGTATGAGTCCGAAAGACGTAATGGATTACGCCAAGAAACACGGGGCCCGGATGGTGGACCTTCGTTTTCTCGACTTCCCCGGAATCTGGCAGCATTTCAGCATTCCCTTCGCTGAGTTCGACGAGGGCGCCTTCGACGACGGCTTCGGCTTCGACGGCTCGAGCATCCGGGGATGGATGCCCATCAACGCCAGCGACATGCTGGTGGTTCCGGATCCGGACACCGTGATGATGGACCCCTTCGCCGAAGTCCCCACCATGACCCTGATCGGCAACATCGTGGATCCCATGACCCGGGAAAAGTTCTCCCGCGATCCGCGCTACATCGCCCAGAAGGCCGAGGACTTCGTCAAGTTCACCGGTCTTGGCGATACCGTGTTCATTGGCCCGGAGGCGGAATACTTCGTCTTCGACGACATCCGCTACGACAGCGCGTCTCATTTCGGATTCCATCAGATCGATTCCGTGGAGGGCATCTGGAATACCGGCAAGGATGAGAAGCCCAACCTGGGATACAAGCCCAGGCACAAGGAGGGCTACTTCCCCGTGCCGCCCACGGACACCTATCAGGACATGCGCACCGAAATGACCGAGATCATGCAGCAGGTGGGCATGCGCATCGAGTGCCATCACCACGAGGTGGCCACCGCCGGACAGGCGGAGATCGACATGCGCTTTACGCCCCTGGTGCACATGGGCGATCAGCTGATGTGGTTCAAGTATATCATCAAGAACGTGGCTAGACGGCACAACAAGACCGCGACCTTCATGCCCAAGCCCCTGTACGGGGACAACGGCTCGGGAATGCATACCCATCTGAGCATCTGGAACCAGGGCGAGCCCCTGTTCGCCGGGGACCGCTACGCCGGGCTGAGCGAGACCGCCATGTTCGCCATGGGGGGAATCCTGAAGCACTCCCGTGCCCTGTGCGCCCTGACCAATCCCACGACCAACTCTTACAAGCGCCTGGTGCCCGGGTACGAGGCGCCGGTGCACCTGGCCTACTCCAGCCGGAACCGCAGCGCCGCCCTGCGCATCCCCATGTATGACACTTCGCCCAAGGCGAAGCGTATCGAGATCCGCTATCCGGACCCCTCCTGCAACGGGTACATGGCCTTCAGCGCCATGCTCATGGCGGCATTGGACGGGATCGAGAACCGCATCGACCCCGGGGAGCCGCTGGACAAGGACATCTATTCCCTGAGCCCGGAAGAGCTCCAGGGCGTGCCCTCCACGCCGGCCTCACTGGAAGAAGCCCTGGAGGCCCTGGAGAAGGATCACGAGTTCCTGCTCAAGGGGGACGTATTCACCCAGGACGTCATCGACTCCTGGATCGCCTACAAACGGGAGCACGAGGTGGATCCCGTACGTCTGAGGCCCCATCCCTATGAGTTCATGCTCTACTATGATATCTAGGACGGAGCGCCATCCCTAGCGATGCAGAAGCCGCGGCGATGATCCATTGCCGCGGCTTTCTGCCTTGTGCCAGAGTCAGAGGACACATCCCGGACGTCGGAGATCAGGCACCGGATATCAAAACTCTGAGGTCGGCTTCCATTTCAAGGGGGCCAATACAGAGTTGGCAATCCGCTTCCCGCGCAGCTTTTGAGCAATCATCAGTCACCGGTTGCATACGAGGTCGACTATGACCACGGCCAGAATGGAGCACATCACAGAGATCCGGCTCATCCGGAACGCATCGACCTACTTGAGCCGGCTGCTCAACCGGCAGGAATACATGGACTGGCTTTGGAGCCGGAACAACCTCATGCGCCGCTACCCCCTGACCGAGCTCTACCGGGATTTGAGCGACAACGCCGATGCCTGCGGATCCTACAAAGAGCTCGCCACCTGCTTCCGGCAGTTCAAGCAGCGCCATTTCCTGCGTATCGGAGGCCGCGATCTCCTCGGCCTTGCGGACTTTTCGGAGACCACGCGCCAACTGAGCGAGCTGGCCGGAGTGGCCCTGCAGGTGGGCCTGAAGACATTCACGGAGCGGCCCGAGTTGTGGTGCGGCAATCAGAACGCCGAGGAGCTCGCCCGGAACCTGCGGGGAAATCCGGTGACCGTCATGGGGCTGGGCAAGCTGGGCGGCAGTGAGCTCAACTACGTCTCGGACGTGGATCTGGTCCTTTTCCGGCGCTTTTCCGGCGGAGACGGCGGCCATCGGAGCTTCTGCCAGGCGCTGTGCCGCCTGGTGGGGGAGCAGTTCGAGGGGGACAGGGTCTTTACCACGGATCTGCGTTTGCGCCCCATGGGCAAGGACGGAGAGCTGGTTCCGCCCATGGAGGCTGCTGCGGAGTACTACCTCAACTCCGGCCGGGCCTGGGAGCGACAGGCCCTGCTCAAGGCAAGCCCGGTGGCCGGGGACCGGGGTCTGGGGCGGGCCTTTCTCCAGGAGGTGGCCCCGTTCGTCTTCCGCCGCTTCATGGATTTTCAGGCCCTGGAGGAGCTGAAGGGGATGCGGGACCGCATTTTGGCCGAGCTCAAGCGCACGGAGCGGGATCTCTTCCAGGACGTGAAGCTGGGCCGCGGCGGAATACGGGAGATCGAGTTCACGGTGCAGTCCTTCCAGCTGATCTACGGGGGGCGCTACCGGGAGCTGGACGAGCCCAACACCCTGTCCTGCCTGGACAAGCTCCGAAAGCTGGAGCTTTTGCCGGAAGAGGTGGCTGTGCAGCTGCAGCAGGACTATCGGTTTCTGCGCAGGGTGGAGCACTGGCTGCAGCTGGATCAGAACCGCCAGACCCGGAGGGTTCCCGATTCCGAGGCGGATCGGCGCAGACTGGCCACAGCCCTTGGATTCGGCGACGAAATGCGGACCTTCGCCGAGGAGCTCGAGGCCTGCGGAAACCGGGTGCACGATCACTTTACCGCCCTGTTCTGGCTGGGAGAGGAGAGCGAGGGTTCAGGAAACAGGAGGCAGGATACAAAAGAGACTGGAGAAAGGGCGAAGGAGGCCAAACTGCGACATCCCTCTCCGGTTATTCCCAGAGCCTGGAGCAGGCTCTGGCCGAATTCCCCGATCCGGTTCGGAAAATCGTCGCCTCAGCGCTGGAGGACCTTTCAGGGGTGGATGATGAGCTTTTCTCCAGGCTGATTAGCCGGATAGAGCGTTTTTTCAGGCAGGTGGCCTCCAGGCCCGGGCTGGCCAAAATGCTCGAAACGGGCCCGCAGTGGATGGACCAGGTGGTCCGGGGGACGCTCAGATCGGGTGTGGTGGCCTCTCTGCTGGCCCATCAACCTGCGCTTGTGGAGGGCATTGCCTCCGCAGGCGGAGTGGGACAGGATTATGAGCAGTGGAGCCAGAGGGGGGAGAGCATTCTCGCCGGCTGCCACGTTTTCGACGAGGCCATGGAGTGGATTCGGCGGCTGCGGAACGAGCGGCTGCTCATGCTAGCCCTGGCGGAGCAGGAGGGAGCGATCTCCGCGGAACTGGTCAGCGGGGAGCTTTCCGATCTCGCGGACTTCGTGATTCGGCACACCTACAAGTGGGTCCGCCTCCGTCTGGGGCTGGCCGAGGACCTGCCTCTCGCGGTCATGGCCCTGGGCAAGCTGGGCAGCCGCGAGTTCGGCTATCTCTCCGATCTGGATCTTATGTTCGTGTACGACCCCTCGGGCGATGAGCAGGAAATGATCCCGGAAAAGGTGGTACGCTTGGCGCAGCGCCTCATGCGCATGCTCAGTACGCCGCTCCAGGAGGGGCCTGGCTATTCCGTGGACGCGGAGCTCCGGCCCAGCGGGAGCTACGGTCCGCTGGCCGTGACCCGCAAATCCTGGGAGGAGTACTACACCAATCAGGCGGACATCTGGGAGATCCAGGCTCTGCTCCGTCTCCGGGCGGTGGCCGGAAACAGGGAGCTGGGACTGGCCCTGGAGGAGAAGGCCCGTTCCCTTTGTGCCGCCCCGCGAGTTGCGGACAGCGTCTGGCCCAGGCTGTGCCACCTGCGGCAGCGCATAGAGACGGAACGCAGCCAGGACGGGCCGGAAGCCGCGGATATCAAGCTGGGCTACGGGGGCGCGGCGGATCTGGAGTTTCTGGTTCAGGGCGGCCAGCTGCTCGGCTGCGGCGAAGAGACAGCCCGGTCGGAGAGAAGCGTGCTTCAGCTGACGGATCCCGTGCTGCGGGATCTCGGCTTCTCAGAGGAGCGGGCGAGGACCCTGCGGCGCATCCTTGCCACCTACAGGAGCCTGGAGCACCGTCTTCAGCTCGATACCGGCCGCAGCTCCTCCACTGTCACGCCGCAACGCCTGAGCGCCCTGCAGCAGCTTGAGCTCTGGCCCCCGGACAGCGAGGAGCAGCAGGACCTGCGGAACTGGACCGATCTGACCCGCATGCGTCAGCTGGTCAGGGGGTGCTGGAGTCCCTTCTGCGGGAACGGTTCTGAGTAGCCCCTCTTCGACGCTTGCCCGGAACGCGCTCTCTGTGTTGCAATTTATCCTTCCTTGAGCGATGCATTCCCAAGGGGGCCGTTGAAAGACTTCGGCCCCCTCCCTCTGTGCCGCCACCGATGCTATACTCCACGCTGGATGCGAATACGTCAAAAAGAGGAGAACCTATGGCCCCAGAGCATTCACTGGAAAGCGACGACTTGTTTCTGCAAAATACCCTCACCGGCCGCCGCGATCCCTTCAGGCAGCGCCACGCAGACGGGGTTCGGCTGTTCACCTGCGGCCCGTCCGTGTATAATCGTCCCCATATCGGCAACTATCGCACCTACCTCATCCAGGATATCCTCCAGCGCTATCTGGAGTACCGCGGGCATCACGTCCTGCGTGTGCTCAACTTCACCGACGTGGAGGACAAGGCGGTCGACGAGGCCAAGCGGCGCGGTCTGGCTTTGGCCGATTTGACCCGGGACAACGAGGCCATTTTTTTGCGTGAGGCCCAGCGCCTGGGCATCCGGCTCCCCGGAATCATTCCCAGATCCTCGACCAGCGTGGATCAGGCTGTGGAGCTGATCCGCATCCTGCTGGACAGAGGACACGCCTACCGCTACCGGGGAAGCGTGTTTTTCGATCCCTTGACCTTCCCGGACTTCGGCAAGCTCTTCGGCCTGGATCTGTCCCAATGGCCTCAAAAAAGGGTCCGTTTCTGGCGGGATACCTATCCGGGCAAGCGCTGGAACCTGGGGGATTTCATCCTCTGGCACGCGGCCAAGCGGGGCGAGCCGGAGGCCTTTGTCTGGGACACCGCCCTGGGGCGGGGGCGCCCCGCCTGGAACATCCAGGATCCGGCCATGATCAGCCAGCATATGGGGTACGAGCTGGACATCTGCTGCGGCGGAGTGGACAACCTCTACCGCCACCACGACTACAACATCGCGGTCATGGAGGCGGTTTCCGGGAAGGAGCTGGCTCCATACTGGCTGCACGGGGAGCACCTGTTGGTTCGCGGGGCCAAGATGTCCAAGAGCAAGGGCAATATCATCTATCCCGAGGATATGTTTCGGGACGGGGTGAGCCCGCATGAGCTGCGCTTCTATCTGTTGTCCGTGCACTACCGCAGGACCATGAGCCTGACCGATCAGCGACTGGAAAGGGCGCGGGAGCAACTGGGCCGCATCCGTGGCCGAATTCGCATGTTTCGGGAAGGGGCGGGAGATGCCGCTCCGGATGTGGAAGCGGAAGCCTTCGAAGATGTGAGGGGAATGCGACTACTGGCGGAGCAATACCTGGATAACGATCTGGATGTGCCCGGAGCCGTGGAGAGTCTGGAGCGGGATCTGTCCAAGCTTGCCCGGAAGCGGGAGCAAAACAGCCTTTCTTCCGGCGCTTGTGCCCTGATCCTGCAGGAGCTGGAACGGATCGACGGGGTGCTCGGGTTCCTGGGAGCAGCAGGTGACGCATAGGCCTGACCGCTTGGTCTTTGAGGAGGGGGTTGCTCCCGACGGTGCCAATGTGTTGCTGAATGTCAGTGAATAGGTGTATCATGATTTCTGAAACGCGAAATGGTGAAACGAAGTTACCCGGAAAGGAGGAGACCTATGAACAGATGGACTATCGCGCTGCTCTCGATGCTCGTTGCCGTGTTTCTTGGCGCCGGTTTTCCCTCGGGGGCCTTGGCGCAGGAAAGCAAGGCCTTTCAGGCCAGCCTGACCCCGGAGGTGGCCGTGCATGACCGCGATGTGATGATCGAGGGGGTGTCGCTGGGCATTTGGAGCGAGAACCCGCAGAAGGCTTTCACTCTGGGGATCGTGAGCGGCAGCACCGGCCAGAGCAAGGGCTTCAGCTGGTCTTTTCTCGTGAACTACGCAGACAGCTATTCCGGGGTTCACTGGGCTCCGGTCAACTATACCAAGATGGATTTCACTGGCTGGCAGAGCGGTGTGGTCAACATAACCAAGCAGGACTTCAAGGGGTTTCAGTCCGGTCTCGTGAATTATGCCGGTGTAATGACAGGGCTTCAGCTGGGACTGGTCAACTACACTGAGACAGCGGACAGTGGACTCCAGCTCGGGCTGGCGAACGTGATCAGCGAGAACAGGTGGTTCGAGGATTTTCCCAAATCCCTCGCGCCCGCCTTTGTGATCGCCAACTGGCGCTTCTAGACCCAGGTCGTAAGAAGCCGATGCCGCGATAGCCTGAAAACCGGAGCGGGGACCCCGTTCCGGTTTTTTAGCGAATAGATCGTTCGCTTGGCTCTCCACACCTGGCGGGCTGCTTGAGAACTTCCCGCATCCATCGAGCCAGGGCGAGGCCGAAGAGGCGGTTGTATCCCGCTTTGCCGCCCAAGCCCTTGGTCCCGAAGAGGAAGTTGATCTCCAGCAGGACAGGCTTCGTTTCCCGGGGAAAGGCGATATCGAAGGCCGCCAGGTCGATGCCGGAGGCTTGGGCCGCTTCCCGGGCCAGATACTGTCCTTTTCGCTGCAGCTCGGGATAGGCCTCCTGCACGATTTCGGCCCCTTGGGCCACGTTGTTGTAGAAACCGTCCACCCCGACACGGAAGTAGCTGCGCACCTCCCCGCCGACAACGACAACCCGCAGATCCTTGCCCCCGGTTTCCACCCAGCGCTGCAACAAAACCGGCTCGTCGCCGGGCAGCCGTCTCAGGCGATCCAGAAGCTGCCACTCGGTACGCACGGGGAATACCTCCGAGCCGCCGGCTCCGCGGTCGCCCTTGAGCACACAGGGAAGCTCCAGGGCGGGGCTGTGTTCTTCCGTGTACCGCTTGGCCTCGGCAGGGCTCTGAAAGAGGCGGGACTCCGGATGAGGCAGGCCCAGACGGCGCATGAGCCGGATCTGGTCCGTCTTGCCCCGGTAGTGGTAGCGGGCCTCGATGCGGGGAAAGATATCCTCTGCCAGGGAGGCCACCGCACGGCAGCGGCTCGGGGAAAAGTAGCGGGGCAGGAGCACGCCGGCAGCGTCCCGGATCAGCTCTTTGCGCTGCGGGGTGAGCTCCGCGAGGGCGGGGATGTTCACATCCAGACCGATGCGGTGGTGCAGGGAAACGAAGTACGCTTTGCGCGCCATGACCACGTTGTGCCTCATTCGGTACTCGCCATCAAGGGCGTGCTGAGGTGGTTTTCGGTTGTATCTTTTTGGTTTGGCAGAGACTCCGCTGAAATGATTCAAAATACCCCGTGTCGGCTTCCAATGATCAGAGGAGAGCTGAATAGTTACAATATTAGTAACTATTCACCATCTTCCGAAACCGACATGTTCGCGGGGACTTTTTGAATCTTGAACCTCCGACTCTGGATTTTTTAACGTCCGGCACTCACTTTCCCAGAGTCATAGAGGATTGGGGCAAGCAGCCAGAAAAGTGAGTGCCGGACGAAGAAAATCGAACAGAGTCTACGCTGGATAGATTCAAAAAACCCCGCGAACATTCACGCTGAATCCAGGGAGGTG
>JGI1684J13235_1000420_pt1 | contig 15959 bp, 18 predicted proteins | sample PonA232FremontCA_2_FD_13235 | JGI IMG/M metagenome (IMG submission 13235) | reverse complement strand
CCCCGCCGTAACCGACGAGTACGGTACGTCTTCCCATGGAGTCCCCACGAGCCCTCGTCTATTACGGCTTGTGGCTCGGACGGTAATGGCGTTCAGATCCGTCCGACCATCTCATCCGTCTCTTGTGAGGGCATTGTGGCTCGGACGGTACTGGTGTTCGGATCGTGTCGGCGCGGACTCGTAACGTCTTTACGGCTTCCGCGCGTAACCCGGACGATGACAGCCGTTGACTCGCGGGTCGCCGTCCCTTCGGAGGACGACCTCGCGCGTCTCCTCCAGATAGGGGTCGTCATCGAGGAGTACGCCGAGGAGAAGAGCGCACGCCTCCTGTCGGACGAGGTTGAGGACGAGGAGGTACGTGAGACACTCGACGAAGCGTTGACGGAGAGCGACGAACACAGACGCCGCCTCCTCTCGCTCGTACGCGAGGTAGGCGAGGACGTTGACGAGGAACGCGTCGAGAGTCTCGTCCGCGAATCCGTCGAGTCGAACGTCCCTTCGCCCGACGACCCCGACGAGGCACTCCGCCACCAGCTCGAAAGCGAACGTCTCGCGGGTTCGTACTACGACAGCGTGATAGAAACGTGCCGCGCCTCTACTCGTATAGACGACGCGACCGTCGGACGGATCGTGGAGACGTTGGAGGAGATACGTGACGATGAGTACGAGGACGCCGAGAAGATACAGAAAGAACTCACCAAAACATGACAGAGCTAACGATTACGGAAAGCACCGAGATGTACCTCAAGGAGATATACTTACTGTCGCGTGACGAGGGTCGTGCGAAGACGGGGAGCATCGCCGACCGTCTCGGTGTCTCGCCGCCGAGCGTCACCGAGAAGCTCTCGTCGCTTGAAGATGCGGGTCTCGTCGAGTACGAGAAGTACAAGGGCGCACGTCTCACCCCCGACGGAGAGGAGACGGCGGAGGACGTTCTACAGAAGCACTGTCTCGTCGAACGTTTCCTCGTAAAGTTCCTCGGCGTCGAGGAGGGCTTCCACGACGAAGCCTGCCGTATCGAACACGTGATGAGCGACGATGTCGCCGACGAACTCGGAGACATAGTCGATCAGAAGCCTGAGTGTCCTTCGTGCTACGACGCATCGAAGGGACACTGCGCCGCCCTGTTTACGAGTTAGGGAAGAGAAGAGGCTTCAGGATCGTGTAAAGTATAGCGCCCGCGCCGAGTACGGCGAGGAAGCCGAAGACGAGCACGAAGATACCGCCGAACTCCATGCGTACGAGACGTACGCTTAACGTATATCAACTGTGGTACCTATGAACGACACCGAAACCGACGTTGACACCGAGTACCGCGAGACAGAAGACAAACGCGTCCTCGAACTACGGCGCGACAGCACGCGCGTAACCGTCTCCGTCACAAAGAAAGGCTACGGCATGCTCATAGTCGCAGACGAGACGGGTGAACTCGAACGTTACTACGGCTTCGACATGGCTCTCGACCACGCCGCGGAGGCTCTCGGCGTCCCGCCCGGTGAGGTCGACGTTCCCGAAGCGGCGCGCGACATGGGTATGTAGGTTTGCGTACGTCTGGTTTTCGGGTTTTCTTCCATACAAAACCTAACTCTTAGACCGAACGGTGAAGCAACAGTTAGCAAAGGTAAAGTGTGGTTGCCGCGTGGTCACAAATGAGCCGAATGAGGGTACCACAGACTACAACCGACGAAAGGAGCGAAGAGAGCTTCGTCCCCGCGCACCGAGGTATGAGGCGTCGCGGAGCCACGGGGGTCGTAGAGTCCGAAGACGGCACCGACGCGGGTGCTGTCTTTCTCAACGGCGTGGCTGTCTACGCACGTTGCAGGGATGAAAACGGTGGGGGCGCACTCGACAGGCTCGCCGACTCCGAAGCCGGGTTCAGGGTAAGCGAATGCGCGCCCGAAGACGTACGTATGTTCCGGACGTACGTCCGTTATCTCGGCGACAAAGCCGTCCTCGGCTCCGAACCCCTTGAAGCCACACACGTCGAGATGCAGAGGATCGAGGGCGTACTCGTCGACGGCGTTAGAAACCTCGCGGCGGCGTCGTGGCGCGGCGAATCCGACACCTCGGATCGGACGTTCTTCCCCGAAGGCTACCGTGTCGCACTCACCGCCGACGCCGTCTCACTCAAAAGGTACGTCTCACGGAACGACCTAACCGGATACGCCGTCGGCGACGGTAAGGTCGTTACCTTCCGTAACGGTGAGACGGTCGACGGTGCGCCGGTCGATCTCGGAGACCCGATCCGTTCCGAGGTCGACGCGGGCGGTGGCTGGGTCGTCGTCGACTCCGACGCCGAGGAGAACGGCGAGGACGACGGAGACGGTGAAGGCTTCCTGAGCCGTATCTTCTAAACCCCCGAAAACCGGCGTAGCGTTTTTGTACTCTCCCCGCGACTAACTTCCATGTCGAAGACACAGGGGTATACTATACAGTTCGACGACGACGAGACGGAGGAAGTGGCGTACAAGATAAAACACGAGATCACCGTACATATCTCCGGCGAACACGCCGACGAGGTCGTCGAGGACGTTGGGGATGTCGTCGCCGACCGTGTCGAAGAGGGCGGTCTGTCCGATCCCGTCGTCGAGGACGTTGGCGACACGCTCTCCGAACGTATCGTCGCCGACGACCTGTCGGAAGGTATGGTCGACGATGTCGGGGCGGCGATATCCGAACGCGCCGCCGAGGAGGACGTATCCGACGACGTTATACGTGACGTAGCCGCCCTCATCGTCTCCCTTTCGCAGGAGAGCGGTCTGTCCGACGTAATCGTAGAGGACGCGGGCGAAACCATAGCCCATAGGGTTCAGAAGGAGGATCTGTCCGATCAGCTCGTTATCGATATAGCCGACGTTCTCACCGAAAACCTGACCCAGGAGGACTTCTCCGAGGACGTTATGGAGGACGTTGGCGATGAGATCATAAGACGGCTACAGGGCGACGACGCCGACGAACTCGTGCAGGAGGTGGCTCAGGTCGTCCTCAACCATCTGCCCGGTGTCCGCCATCTCGGACCCGTCAAGACCGTTGTCGAAAAGATAGTCGACCGTCTGTTAGGCAGAAAGGCGGACATGGTCGTCGCCGATGTCGGCGACATCATAGTCGACAAGATGTCTCAGGAGGGGCGCGCCGACGAGATCGTGGGCGAGACGCTCGATATCGCCGCCGCCAAGGTAATAGAGGAGGAACTCTCCGACCCTATCGTCGACGACACGCTCGACGCCGCAACCGACAGACTCGTCGAGGCGGATGCGTCCGACGAGATGGTCGACGACGTTCTGAACACCGCAATAGAGGATATTATCGAGAGCGGACAGGCGGACGAACTCGTTGACGGAACGCTCGACACAGCCACCGACAGGCTCATACAGGAGGACGTTGCGGACGCACTCGTCGACGACGTTCTCCAAACAGCGATCGCCGACATCGTCGCGGAGGGCGACAGCGATGCCGTCGTACACGGTACGGTCGACACGGCTACTGACAGACTCGTCGAGGCGGACGAAACCGACGCCCTCGTCGACGACGCGCTCGAAACAGCACTCGAAAAGCTGGTGCGTGAGAAGATGGTGGATGAGATTGCTGACGAGGTGGCGGACGAGTACCCCGCTACCGCTTGAGAGCCGGTACGGACGGACTAACTACCTATACCTTGAACGATTCGCCACAGCCGCATGTCGACTCCGCGTTCGGATTCGTTATGTCGAAACCCGTGCTCTGAAGCGACTCGACGTAGTCGACCTCGCTACCTTCGAGGTACTCGGCGGAGTGTTCGTCGACGATGAACTCCACACCCTTGTCGCTGACGACGATGTCGTCGTCGCTCACGTCGTCGTCGAACTGCATCCCGTAGGAGTAGCCCGAACAGCCACCCTGTTGGACGTAGATTCTGACGCCGTAACCGTGAAGATCCTTCTCGTCCTTGATTCTCTGCGCCTTCTCAGCCGCTTCATCGGTGATCGTTAAGATTTGTGTGTTCTGTGACTGCGCCATACTTCTGGTAGACGCGTCGAACTCATAAATCTGACGTTGGGTCACACGGTAGTTTCATTTCGTCGCCGCGCGTACGGTCAACGTGGAAGAACGAACCGCGTACGTCGCCGTCGCACCCAGGCGCTCCACCGAGGAGTACGACCCTGAGGCGATGGGTGTCGCCGTCGTAGCCGTCGCGTACGACGGTACCGTCTACTACTTCGACCGTACCCGGCTTGCGCGCCTCTTCGATCTACTCCGACGCGCCGAACGTATCGTCGGTGTCAACGACTACGTCGTCGAGGCTCTCGAACCCCACGGAGAGTTTCCGCGATCCCGCTTCGTCGGCGTACAGAAACGTATCTCGGACGCGCTCGGCGAACGCGTCTCGTTGAACAACGCCGCGCGCGCAACCCTCGGCGTCGAACGTGACGACCCGCGTCGTCTCCCGCTCGAATGGCAGGAAGGGCGCGAGAAGGCGGTAAAACGCGCCCTCCGTAAGGATCTCCGGATCCTCCGCGAACTCGATGGATCGATGCACGACGGTGAGGTATGTGTCACCGATCCGCGCACGATGGAGGAGCGCGCAGTAGAGATCTGACACCACGGTCATCGGAGATCCTAATAACTTGACAGCCGCCAGACATATCCCCACCGGTTGGTATGTTTAGTTATGTTAGTGGACGAAATCATGACCGACGAGGTTGTAACAGTGTCTTCGGACGCATACCTGAGCGAAGCCTCAAAAAGGATGGTCGAAGAGAACATCGGGTGCCTGGTAGTCCTCCCCGAGGATGAAGCCGCGCCCGCAGGTATCTTAACCGAAACCGATGTCCTTAGACGTGCTCTTCCCACGGACAAGCCGCTCTCCCGGATACCTGTACAAGGAGCATCTACCTCTCCATTAACTACCGTCGAGCCGGAACGGACTGTACGTTACGCGGTAGAGAAGATGCTCGACGAAGGCGTGAAACGACTACCCGTAATCGATGGTGACGATCTTGAACTCACGGGTATCGTCACAATCACCGACATAGCCCTTAGATACGACGATATAAGATCGGACGCCGTAGATATGGTACAGAAGCCCGATATGTTCCGGGGCGAATAGGTCACACGAGGTTAATAAGTGCTCAAGACGTACAGACGGTATGCGTAACGCTGTCGTAGGATGCGGCTTCGTGGGAAAACGTCTCGCGCGTATACTCGTAGACGAAGGCGAGGATGTCGTCGCAGTGACGCGTTCGGGCGTCTCCCTCGAAGGCGTCGAAAGCATCGAACGCGACGTAACGGGGACGTACGAACTTCCCGACGTAGACCGTGTATTCTACCTCGTGAGCGCGGGCGGACGTGACGCCGATGCGTACCGTTCGGCGTACGTCGATGGTCTACGTAACACCCTTGAAGCCACCGACGCACCCGTCGTATACTCGTCGTCGACGGGCGTCTACGAAGCCGACGACGCCTCTTGGGTAGACGAGACGACGGGGATAGAGCCGACGAAGGAGAGGACGCGCGTCCTTCTGCGCGCGGAGGAGGTCGCACGCGATGCCGGCGGTACAGCCGTCCGTTTCGGCGGTCTGTACGGTTCAGGGCGCGTCGGCGTCGACCGTTACCTCGGCGAAACGACCGTAAAGGCGGGCTACCTAAACCTGATACGCGGCAGGGACGCCGCATCCGCGCTACTCGCCGCGCACGAGGGCGACGACGACCTGTACGTTGCGGTCGATAACGAGCCTGTACATAGACATGATCTCGCGCGTTGGATGTCGGAGCGCGTCGGACGCCCTCACGGCGAACTCGTCGACGAGACGCGTACGCCCAACAAACGTTGCTCGAACGAACGTCTGCGTTCTACCGGATGGACGCCTGAGTATCCGACCTACCGCGAGGGGTACGCCCCCTTGCTTAGAGGGTAGAACTCTCTGTCATCCTAAGGACTAAACGAATGACGCGGTTGGAGAATCTACCGCATTACAAAGAAATAAGTACGACCGACAGGTTAATATCTATCGTAAACATTCATGATTATTGGTGTACCGGGCGAAACCGCCGAGGGAGAGACACGTGTTGCGCTTACCCCGCCCGTTGCAGGCGAACTCGTCGAAGACGGACACGATGTGTGTGTAGCGGAAGGCGCGGGCGAAGGCGCGGACTGGAAGGATGACGAGTACAGGGAAGCCGGGTGCGAGGTGCTCGAAGGCAGGTTGGATGTCTTCGACAGATCCGACGTGGTGTTACACGTCCGTGGACTCGGTGCTGACGAAGAGGCTTCGACGGATCGGTACAGCGAAGGACAGGTCGTGGTAGGTCTCCTTGGACCGTACGGGCTCGACGGAGAGCTCAAGGAGCTCGCCGATCGTAACGTCAGCGCATTTGCTCTCGAACTAATACCACGGATAAGCAGGGCACAGAGCATGGACGCGGTATCATCTATGGACAGCGTAAGCGGGTACAGAGCCATCACCATGGCGGCTAACTCCTTGCCCAAGATGTTCCCCATGGAGATGACCGCCGCAGGGACGGTACAGCCCGCAGAGGTATTTGTACTGGGCGCGGGTGTCGCGGGTCTCAAAGCCATCGCTACCTCAGAGCGCCTCGGTGCCTCAACGGTGGCTAACGATGTCCGGCCGGAGGTACGCGAGGAGGTAGAAAGCCTCGGTGCAGAGTTCGTATCCGTGGGTGACGAAACCGAGGAGATGTCCGATGAGGAAGGGTACGCGACCGAACAGGAGAAAAGCTTCGAGCAGAAACAGAAGGAGATGCTGATGGAGGTGGTACCCGAAGCAGACGTTGTCATCACGACCGCCGCGATACCCGGTAGACCTGCGCCACAGCCTATAACCGACGAGATGATAGAGAGGATGGATCCGGGTTCTGTAGTCATAGACCTTGCCGCTGAGAGCGGAGGTAACTGTGAGCCCAGCCGAGCGGGCGAGACCGTCGAACACGGAGGGGTGGAGGTACGAGGTCCCACGAACCTGCCCGCGACAATCCCTCAGACAGCGAGTTATCTGTACTCCAACAACATAAAAAATATGCTCGATCTTTTGATCTCGGACGGAGAGATGGATATAGATACAGGGGACGAGATACTGGACTCGACGTTGCTCACACACGACGGCGAGGTGCGTGCACCTCACAGGGAAGATCAGGGAGAAGACGAGGACGAAGGTGACGAGAATAAGAACGAAGAGGCACAGAAGGAGGTCGGGGAATGAGTCTCATCACCAACCTGACGTTCTTCGTTCTGGCAGCCTTCCTCGGATACGAGGTCATCACCAAGATACCCACCAACCTACATACGCCGCTTATGTCGGGTGCTAACGCTATCACAGGCATAACGCTCGTCGGTGCCGTCGCGATCGCGGGTTCAGGATCTACCACGCTCGCGACCGTCCTCGGGTTCGTAGCCGTTGTCATGGCTACGGTAAACGTCGTCGGCGGATACCTGATTACCCACATCATGCTCGAAGACTTCCGGCAAGGAGGGAGTAACTGAGTTGGTGGTCGAACTGTTACCTGATTCGGTGCTACCTCTTGCGTACACGGTCGCGGCGATCCTGTTCATACAGGGTCTACGCGACATGACACATCCGCGTACAGCCGCGAGGGGAAACCTGATCTCTGCCGGAGGTATGCTCGTAGCCGTCGGTGTTACTGTCGTCTGGTTTGAGGTGCTCACCCCGCTGGTGCTTTTCGGTGGTCTAATCGTCGGTGCCGGTATCGGAACCGTCCTGGCGCTCACCGTCGAACGGACGGAGATGCCCCAACTCGTCGGTGTCTTCAACGGTCTCGGTGGGGGTGCCTCAGCGGTGATAGCGGGGGCGGAACTCATCGAGATAAGCACCGAATCCGGAGGGGTTGCCGTCGGTTCCATCCCGACCGAGGTAGCCGTCGCAGCCGTGTTTTCGGGCATCGTCGGTTCAGTGACCTTCACCGGAAGCATGGCGGCGGCGGGTAAGCTACACGGTGTACTAACCACCGATGCCGTCCGTTATACCGGCGAACAGGTTATGAAGATCGTTTTCCTGGTGGTAGCGCTCGGATTCGGTGCGTACCTCATCGTACAGCCAGATGTCCTTGGATTCCTACAAGCCGTCTGGGTACCTTCGTACTGGCTACTCGTCGCAACAGCCTGTGTCCTCGGCGTCCTACTCGTAATCTCCATCGGAGGTGCAGACATGCCCGTCGTGATAGCGTTGCTCAACGCTTACTCGGGGCTGGCGGCGTCGGGTACGGGGTTTGTACTTGATAACACCGCACTAATCATAGCAGGAACCCTCGTCGGTGCGGCAGGCATGATACTCACGGTCATCATGTGTGAGTCCATGAACAGGTCTCTCACAAACGTCCTGTTCGGAGGCTTCGGCGAAACCACAGAGCAGGAGGAGCTGGACGATATCTACGAGGGGAACATCACAGAGACATCGCCTGAACAGGTCGTGATGCTGTTGGAAGCCGCCCAACGTGTCGTAATCGTGCCCGGTTACGGTATGGCGGTAGCACAGGCACAGCACGCGGTCTCGGAGCTCGCAGAACTACTCGAACAAAACGGTATTGACGTAGAGTTCGGTATACATCCTGTCGCAGGAAGAATGCCGGGGCACATGAACGCACTTCTCGCGGAGGCGGACGTTCCGTACGAGAGGATGCGCGAGATGGAGGAGGTGAATCCGACCTTCTCACAGACGGATGTAGTGATAGTCACGGGGGCGAACGATGTCGTGAATCCGAAAGCGAACACCGATACTTCGAGTCCGATAGCGGGTATGCCGGTACTTGAGGTGTCCGACGCCGGTACGGTCATAGTCAACAAGCGAAGTCTCAGTACGGGGTTCTCGGGTATTCCGAACCCTCTCTTCGCGGAGGGCAACACAAATATGTTGTTCGGAGACGCGAAAGACACCATGCAAGAACTCGTGAACCTGTACAAGGAGTGAACCCGAACCACGCCGCCCGCTCCACGCGATCCCCGTTAAATGACGCCGGTATACCGTGGTCGGTGAACCTTATCCCAGACTCCGGTTCTCCTATATACTCGCGCCGCCAACAGGTCTAATACCACAGGCCCCTTAGGGTAATATATGTCAAAAAAGAGCCACCCGATAGAGGGTCTTCCCACACCGGATCCGACCGAGAGCCCCGAAGACGCCGTCTCCGTCCAGGTGGAGGCTCTCGGAGACAACGACGATCCGTACGAGAACGCAGGCGTCATGACGGCTTACAACTACGCCTCACCGGCGAACCGGCGCTCAACCGGGCCACTCGGTCGGTTCATCAGGATGGTGGGGTCACCACGGTACAGCGTCATGATAGACTCAAACGAGGTCGTCCGAGAGCCGATAGAAAGATCCGGAGAGACCGCACAACAGAGGGTGACGGTTAACAGCGAGAACGGACGAACCGTCAGTTACGANTTCGGTCTCTCGGTGCAGTCCGGCGGAGTTTTCGAGGGCTGCTGGATGACAGACAGCGTACTCGTCGTAGATGGTTAGGCTTTCATGAAAGACGGTCGTTGGTATCCGGTTCTTGTACCACTGCAGGTACGACGTAGTTTTATCTTCGGGACAGGGCTAAGACTCCACCCTCAACGAACGACCGAATGGAGTGAGTAGGGTGGAGATACAGCCCGTCAACGCTTAGTCTTCGGCGTCTTCGTCCACAACCTCCACCACTATCTCAACATCCTTCTCTGCAAAATCTGTACCCAAGTACACCCGTCCTTGCTTGTCAACGCTCTTCGTTTCGTGTAGGTCTGGCTTCTCAACGACTATCTTCGCCATATCAATCTCTTAGTCCGCGAGATAATAAGTCTGCTGGATAGGTATATCCATAAACTATAATTGGTAAAGGGTATAATGTGTACGTAAGAAGCGCGGGACAAACCACCCTCTCAGAGAACAGTTCTCTGAGAAAGGTGGTTCGGTGTTTGAGGCACCGAACCGCGCTCTGTGGTGAGAGCAAATGAGTGTAGGAACTACCGCGACAAAAGACTTCGGTCAGCATAGCGTCGTCAGAGAAACAGACCACGACGAGACAGGTACGCTCCACGAGTTCTACCGTTGCACTGAGTGCGGTCACGAACACGTTTCGGCGGACAGCTTCAAGCACGTCAAGGAGTATGAGTAGGGATGTCGGATATAGACGCTCTTCGGCATACGATAGAGGCGTTCGCCCACCTCGAAGTAGCGAAGAGGTCGGCAGAGAACGAAGAGGTTGAAGAAGCACTGGATATAGCTCTCAACCGAGCAGTGAACACGCGGTGCGAAGTCATCAACACGGTGTGTAGAGAACTCGCCAACGGAATAGAAGGAGCAGACGAACAAATCTCCGAGAAGTAACTATGGAATACGACCTAAACAGCGGTTCTCACTCCGTGTACTCGCTTGACTACCACCTGATACTGGTAGTCAAGTACCGGCGTAGCGTACTCAACGACGAACGCACCGAACTACTACGTCGTGCCACCGAACAGGTCTCCGAAAGCTACGACGTAGGTATCAAGAACATAGAACACGACGAAGACCATGTGCATATACTGTTCGGTGCGTCGCCTACGACGGACATCACCAAGTATATCAACGTACTCAAGAGCGCGACCGCGCGACGGATAAACGAGGAGTACGGCGAAGAGTACAAGGATAGGCTGTGGGGCGGAACCTTTTGGTCCCCGTCGTACTGTCTCATATCCACGGGACAGGTGTCGCTCGACAAACTCAAAGAGTACGTAGAACAGCAAGGAGTAGTGTAGAGCATGGAGCTACGGCGTACTGTACAGGTCAAGCTTGACGTTGACGAATCCGACGAGGAACGTCTACGGGAGACGTTCAGAGCGTTCCGAGAAGCCTGTCAGTGCACCGTAGACTACGCATGGGACAACCGAACCGACGAAGGACAGATAGACACGCGCAAAACGTGGCTACACGAACAGACCTACGACGACATCAAGGAACAGACAGGTCTCAACACCGGACTGATACAGAAGGCGCGTGACTACGCCGTAGACGCTCTTGAACAGGTAATCAGTCGGTGGAAAGAAGGCGAACAAGCCACGAAACCCACCTTCGGGAGTTGGTTCGTCGCCTACGACTACCGAACCATCACGTACACCGACGAAGGCTGTACACTCGCAACCAAGAACGGGCGTGTACAAGCTGACTTCGTGATAGACGAGACGGGCGAGAACCCGCAGACAGAGTACCTTTCCGAAAAGCGGGAACGGAAAGAGGCGACGCTACACCACAGAGATGGTAACTACTACCTGCACATCTCGGTCGTAAAGGAAGAGGACGTAGGAGAAACCGAGAGCGGAACGTCTCCAAGCGGGAGCTTGGATGGCTCGCAAATCTCCGATTTGCGAACGGTTCTCGGTGTAGACCTCAACAGCACAGGTAGTTTCGCCGTCACCTCCACGGGACGGTTCGTAGGCTCAACCGACCACATCAACCACGAACGCGACGAATACGAGAGTAGGCGTGCGTCACTCCAACAGAACGGTTCACGTCGCGCTCACGAGGTCATAGAACGTATAGGCGACCGTTTCAGCCGGTGGAGTAATCAGAAGCTCCACGAGTGGGCTAACGAGGTCGTAGAAGAGGCTGTACGCTACGACTGTTCTACTATCGTGTTCGAGGAGCTTGACGGTATCCGTAACCATATCTCGAACAATAAGGAGTTTCAGCAGTGGGCGTTCAATCAGTTCGTCGCGTTCGTGGAGTACAAAGCCGAAGAGTACGGCGTTTCTGTCGAGTCGGTGAATCCAGAGTACACGAGTCAGACCTGTTCTCGCTGTGGACACACCGAACGGAGTAACCGCAGGACGAAACACGACTTTGAGTGTCGAGAGTGTGGGTACTCCGTAGACGCTGACTACAACGCTTCTAAGAACGTCGGTCTTCGTTACGTCCGTCGTGTGCAAAAGCCAGACGACGGACGGGCAACGTGTCAACTTGCCCTTAACTCCGGTACGCTGAAACCGAGTGAGGGTAGTTCCTCCACCGAGAGGTTAGAGGTTGAGTACACGGACAAGCCCTGTACGTCAACCGCAGATTGACGTGCTCGTCAGAGCATCGCTCTGACGAACGCCCTCAACGAGCGAGGTCGTCAGACCGAGCGAAGTAGGGCGGGGTAGTTGACCATCAGAGGCTGAGTACAACGGTCTGACGATGCCTTTTTTTCGGCGGCGGCAGTACGTATATCCGTGAAACAGGTTCTCTCTGACCCGGAGCGTTCGAAGATAAACACGGTAAACGACGAGGCGTTCTACGACAGCCCACGGTTCGTCACACACGCCGACGACGGCTTCATAGACCGTCTGACCGATACATACGGTTCTGTGCTCTCTACGGGGGACAGTGTATTCGACGCGATGAGTAGCTGGGTATCTCACCTCCCCGAAAAGAACTACGAGAGGGTTGTAGCACACGGACTCAATGAGGCAGAACTCACCGAGAACGAAGACGCCGATGAGTCTTTCTGTCAAAACCTCAACGAAGACCGGTCCCTACCGCTCAAAGACGGTTCGTTCGATGCTGTTCTTTGTGCCCTTTCGGTTCAGTATCTACAGTATCCCGGATCCGTTTTCTCTGAGTTCGGAAGGGTTCTCGAAGACGATGGGGTCTTGGTCGTCAGCTTCACCAACCGTATGTTTCCGAGGAAGGCGGTGAGGGCATGGAGAGTGACGGACATGGCAGGGAGGAAAGACATAGTTCGTTCGTACTGCTGTGCCGGAGGTATCGAGGTAGAAAGGGTAATAGAAGACCGACCGGAGACCGACCCGTTCGTCGCGGTGATAGCTCACCCGAAAATTTAAAGACACGAACAAAACGGTCATTTCGACGCGGGCTTACCCTCCACCGGTCTTATGTATCCCCGTTCCGTATACGAACGGGGTAGAAATCATGAAAGCCTTTGTAATGAACGAGATAGGAGAGACAGGCTTCGCTGAAAAAGAAGTCCCGGAACCGGGTCCCAACGACGCGGTTGTACGTCCGACCAAGGGTCTCGTCTGTACGTCGGATGTCCATACGTTACACGGTGCTATCGGCGAGCGCGAGAACCTCACCTTGGGTCACGAAACCGTCGGCGTCGTCGACGAGATCGGTGAGGAGGTCGACGGGTTCGAGGAGGGCGACCGTGTCGCTGTCGGCGCTATCACACCCGACTGGGACTCGCCCGCGGCGCAGGACGGACACCCTTCGCAGTCGAACGAGCCTCTTGGGGGTTGGAAGTTCGCAAACGTCAAGGACGGCACGTTTGCGGAGTACGTCCATGTCAACCAAGCCGACGCTAATATGGCGCGTATCCCCGACGGCGTTACCGACCACGAGGCTGTCTACGTCACCGACATGATGACCACCGGATTCATGGGTGCGGAGAACGCCGAGATACCCGTCGGCGGCACCGTAGCCGTCTTCGCACAGGGACCCGTCGGTCTGATGGCGACCAAGGGCGCGCGTCTACAGGGAGCGGGGCGCGTAATCGCCGTAGAGACCGTCCCTAAGCGACAGGAGCTTGCGCGCGAGTACGGCGCGGACGATATAGTCGACTTTGACGACGGCGATCCTGTCGAACAGATACACGAACTCACAGACGGCGAGGGTGTAGACGCCGCGGTGGAGGCGTTAGGCACGAGCGGAACCTTCGAGCAGTGCGTCAAGGTCACCAAGGCGGGCGGTACGGTATCGAACGTCGGCTATCATGGCGAGGGCGAGTACGTCAACATACCACGCGAGGAATGGGGCGTCGGTATGGCTGAGATAGACATCGCAACGGGTCTGTGCCCCGGCGGAAGTCTACGTCTCGAACGTCTTCTCCGCCTCCTCGAAAAGGATCGTCTCGATCCGACGCATATGACGACCCACGAGTTCGGATTCGACGAGATAGACGAGGCTTTCCGTCTGATGGAGACGAAGGAGGACGGTATAATCAAGCCGCTTGTAGAGTTCGAGTAGACCGCTCCGTCTACTGGAACGTCTTCTCCGTCGCGCCCACCTCGTCGACTTCCTCGGAGCCGATCTCCTCAGCCATCTTTCTGTACTCCTCTATATCGTCCTCGTCGAGCGACGCCTTGATATCGTCAAGCGCCTCCTCGAAGTCGTCCGCCGTTATGAGGACGTTACCCACAGCCTCGCCTATCTCGTCGGCTTCGACCGTACCGATGAAGCCGCGCATCGCGTTCATGCTCGCGGAACGCGCGAGTGCCTCTAGGTCGCTACCCGTGTAGCCCTCGGTACGTTCGGCGATACCGCCGAGGTCGACGCCTTCCGCAAGCGGCGAGCCGCGTGTATGTATCTCCAGAATCTCGCGCCGCGCCTCCTCGTCGGGAACCGGAACCTCGACGAGCGAGTCGAGGCGTCCCGGACGCAGGAGCGCCTTGTCGATACGGTCGGGGCGGTTGGTCGCCGCGATGACCTTGACGTTCTTCAGCTCCTCGATACCGTCAAGCTCCGTCAGGAGCTGTGAGACGACGCGCTCCGTCACCTGCGTGTCCATCGAACCGCCGCGTTCGGGCGCTATCGAGTCTATCTCGTCGAAGAAGATAACCGTAGGCGCGTTCTGGCGAGCCTTCTTGAAGACCTCGCGCACGCCTTTCTCGCTCTCACCGACGTACTTGTTGAGTAGCTCGGGTCCTTTCACCGAGATAAAGTTGGAGTCGCTCGCGTTCGCAACCGCCTTCGCTAACAGCGTCTTACCCGTACCGGGCGGACCGTACATCAGTATACCCTTGGGCGGTTCGGTGTCGAGCGCCTCGAAGACCTCCGGGTAGTCAAGGGGCCATTCGACAGCCTCGACGAGTTCCTGTTTTATATCTTCGAGACCGCCCACGTCGTCGTACGTGACATCGGGAACCTCAACGAAGACCTCGCGCATAGCGCTTGGTTCGACCGCGCCCATCGCGTTCTCGAAGTCACCCACGGTCACCTCAAGATCTTCGAGAACCTCGGCGGGTATCTCCTCCTCGTCTATATCGATACGCGGACGTACGCGTCGGAGCGCCGACATCGCCGCCTCCTTTGTGAGCGAGGCTATATCCGCGCCCACGAATCCGTACGTCTGGTCGGCGTACTCGCCGAGTTCGACCCCGTCTGCAAGAGGCATGCTCCGTGAATGTATCTTTAGTATCTCCAGACGTCCGTCGCGGTCGGGGACACCGACCTCTATCTCGCGGTCGAACCGTCCGCCGCGTCTGAGGGCGTTGTCTACGGCATCGACACGGTTTGTCGCCGCGATTACGATAACGTCGCCGCGCGCCTCAAGACCGTCCATGAGCGAGAGTAACTGTGCGACGACGCGGCGCTCGACCTCACCCGAAACCTCGTCGCGTGACGGCGCGATCGAGTCGATCTCGTCTATGAAGATGACCGTAGGCGCGTTCTCCTCTGCCTCCTCGAAGATCTCACGTAGCTGTTCCTCGCTCTCGCCGTAGTACTTCGACATTATCTCAGGACCCGACACGGTCTCGAAATGCGCGTCGACCTCGTTCGCAACCGCCTTGGCTATCATCGTCTTACCCGTACCGGGCGGTCCGTGTAGAAGCACACCCTTGGGCGGTTCGATACCGAGGTTCTCGAAAAGCTCAGGATGGCGCAGGGGAAGCTCTATCATCTCACGAACCTGATCGAGTTCGTCCTGAAGACCGCCTATATCCTCGTAGGTCACGTCGGGGACATCGCCGCGTTCGCCCTCGAACTCCTCCTCTGCGACCGGCTCGTTGTTCCAGCTGACCGCCGTCCCCTCACCGATGACGACGGTTCCCGAAGGACTCGTCGATGTCACTGCGAAGACGAGCGGCGTGTTGAGAAGACCCACCTTCATACGCTGACCCTTCGTAACGGCGCGTCCTTCGAGCTTCTCCTTGAGCAGACGTTCCATGTACGCCTGACTCCCGCGTATACGGACGCTCTGTGTCGGCGCGACTGTTACGCTCTCCGCCTCCGACGCGTCGACCTGTGACACCACGACGTTGTCATCGATACCGA
>JGI1684J13235_1000415_pt1 | contig 16023 bp, 12 predicted proteins | sample PonA232FremontCA_2_FD_13235 | JGI IMG/M metagenome (IMG submission 13235) | reverse complement strand
AGGCTTCCAACATCTGGTCAAAGTTCAAGAACAAGCAATCCTACCAAATAAACAATGAAAAAGCATTCCTGGGCAAAGGAAGCATGGATATATCCACTCCGGAAGAAAACAGGCGAATGAGTTTTACGTTTTGGGGGAACTATTCCTATCCTCTTCGAATAGATATGCAAGCGGGATTTGGAACTACATTCGCCCTTTGGCGAATCTCTGAACATAAATGGAAGGCCTATTTTCCCGGACAAAATACCGCATACACACATTCGGATCCTGTTCAGGGAACAGCAAGATTGGGATTTCCTATTCCATTTTCCTTTAAAAAACTCGCCCTTGTATTAAACGGCTATTGGAAGGAAATCATCCCAAAGAAATACTCGAAGGCAAACTATATAACAAATGCTAATTGCTGGAAATTTTATTTTCAATCCCACAGCATTATCCATAGCTTAAAACTTGACAAAAATGCTTATCCAATAGAAATTAAAGGAAAGCTTCCTTATAATTGGAAGGTATCCTTGAAAAAATATTTTCAAGACAAGAACCGAGCGATTCCCCAAAGACTGATTTTGGATATCGACCAAGAATACCAATCAACTATTACAATAAAAGACAAGGAATCCAGAACCCAAAATTGGCCTGTTCAGTCACTGGAATTGAATTTGCCTGAAAACACCGAAACCATGTCCTTGAAACAAGAATGCCGCTAAAACACTTTATTTTGGAAATCAACAATAAAATTAATAATAAAGTTAAGGAGGAATCCCGCAATGAACGAAAATGTTAACGAGAACGTGGAACTATCTTTCTTGGAAGCTTTTACTCTGGGCATCAGGGTAATTTTTAGCGAAATTCATTGGCATTTGCTTCGAGGATTGCGTTTATGGGAAATCAAACAGTTGAAAAGGCGTTTGGAAAAGGAATATCAAAAAATGGGCCAACTGAGCAGAAAAGGGACCGAAACTCAGGAAATCGAGTCCCAGAAAGAATTATGCAACAATCAAATTGAATTCCTGGAAAAGGAAATAGAATTTCTGGAAAAGGAATTGGAAAAATTGCACAGCGACATAATTAGTAAACGGAGACAGAAATGGGTTGTTTAGTAAAGCAGCTCAAAGCTAAAAGCTGAAAGCAAGAAGAAGAGTGAGCTCAAAGTCGGTAGTTCAAAGCTCAAAGTAAGAAATGAAGAAGCTTGAAGTTAGAAGCTGAAAGCTAAAAAGCTCACAAAGATGGCTTTAAAAGCTAATACTTTTAAATTCAGCAACTTACTACATATAACTCACAACTAAAACGCAGCTGCTAAACGAGGTGCTGTAATGATTTGTTCCAATATCATAGTGGGCTCTGACCATGCCGGTCTTTCCCTGAAACAGGAATGTATGGCTTATCTGCAAAAACAGGGTATCTCTGTTGAAGATATGGGTACCAACTCGGAAGATAGCTGTGATTATCCGGAATTCGCAGTTAAAGTCTGCAACAGGGTATTGGAAAGCAACTCGCCGGGAATACTTATTTGCGGTACAGGACTGGGTATGTCCATGACTGCAAACAGGTTTTCCAACATCCGGGCTGCATTGTGCACAAACGAAGTAATGGCCAGAATGGCCCGTAAGCATAATAATTCCAACATCTTGTGCATGGGATCCAGAATAATTGGCCCGGATCTGGCGGAGAGTATCCTGGAGGCTTTTCTAAACACCGAATTCGATGGAAACAGGCATCAAAAAAGAATCGATCTGATTGAAAGCCTGACAAGATAGGCACATTACCGGGTATAAGGCCGGTCCAAAAACATTGAAGAAAAACAACTGAAAAACCAAGAGGATAGAACTATGGAAACACCGCAACGTAATCTGGCACTGGATTTAGTCAGGACCACGGAAGCAGCCGCCCTCGCATCAGCCAGATGGCTGGGAAAAGGTGACAAGAAAAGCGGGGACCAAGCTGCGGTAGATGCGATGCGTCTTAGTTTCAATGCAGTACATATTCAGGGGACTATAGTTATCGGGGAAGGAGAAAAAGACAAAGCACCAATGCTTTACAACGGTGAAAAGATTGGGACCGGTAGCGGTCCTGCCGTGGATGTGGCAGTGGATCCAGTGGAGGGGACCAAACTCCTGGCCTTCGGACGGCCAAACGCGATCTCGGTAGTGGGAATGGCACCCAGCGGGACCATGTACGATCCGGGACCCAGCTATTACATGCAAAAACTGGTAGTACCCTCCAAGGCAAGAGATGTTGTGGACCTGGATGCTTCAGTAAAGGATAACCTCAATAAAATAGCCCATGCCCTGGGAAAAGACATAGACGATCTTGTTGTCTTTGTCCTGGATAAACCCAGACACCAGGATCTCATACAAGATATCAGGGATGCTGGAGCCAGGATTCAGCTTCATACAGACGGAGATGTGGCTGGAGCACTTATGGCCGTGGATCCGGAATCCGAAGTCGATGTGATGATAGGCACCGGGGGAACCCCGGAAGGCGTACTTTCCGCCTGCGCTATCAAGGCCCTGGGTGGGGAAATGTACGCACGACTGGATCCACAGAAGGATGAGGAAAAGCAAAATCTCGAACAAATTGGGACTGATCTTACCAAGATATTTACAGTTGATACACTGGTAAACAGTGAAGAGGTGTTCTTCTCCGCTACAGGAATATCCGGAGGCACCTTTCTTTCCGGGGTCACGTACACTGGCAACGGGGCTTTGACCCATTCCCTGGTAATGCGGGGCAAAACAGGGACTACCAGACGCATATCCGCATCACACAGCTGGGATAAGCTTATGCGGTTCAGCGCAGTAGATTACGATTAACATGAAAAAGTTTTATGTTTTAGAGTGTTAAGGTTTTAAGTAAGAAAAAGAACCAATAGCCTGTTTATTCAACAAGTTGAGTACCTTTTCATACTTCGTTGTGCCGGCTAGGACATGAGGATTAACATGAAAAAGTTTTAGAGTTTTAAGGTGTTAAGGTTTTAAGTAAGAAAAAGAACCAATAGCCTGTTTATTCAACAAGTTGAGTACCTTTTCATACTTCGTTGTGCCCGGCTAGGACATGAGGATTAACATGAAGAAGGACAGAACGCTGGAAAAACAACTCAGTCTCTTGGACCTGGAAACGCAGGACGAACCTTCACCCAGAATAATTCGGGATTGGCACCTATTCAGGAAAAACAAACAAAGAAACAAAATACAAGATTTCAAGAATGAATACGGAGAGGACCCCATATTTTGGAGACGCCTGAATCGCAAAAAAATAGATATATTTTTTACCTCACCGGACAATGCAGTCGTGATTGACCTTGATACCGGGGAACTAATCACGAATCCGGAATTGTTGAACATAGTCTGGAAACTGGATGTGGAAAAATTGAACCTGGAGCGTAAAAAGCACTTGTCCGCTCAGGTAATTGCACTTCTCAACAATTCCCTGGATAGCTCGCAATGGCAAAATGAAATAATAGAGATCCTGGGTTTTATTCCGGAACATAAACAAAAGTTAATAGAGCTCTTTAAAACATATCCTGTAAACTATTGTTTTGAAAAAGAGGAATACCAGAACAAGGTAAGGGTATTTGGGGACCCTGTACACATCCAGGAAATATTTAAACACGGCATGGAGAGCGGTATCTTGAAATAATCCCAGTGTATCCTGTGAATCAAGACACCAACCCTAAAAGGAAAAAAGATTGGAACCCCAGTTAAACCTGGATAGATCCCTTCCAAGGGACTACCCAGGTTGGGGTCTATTGTTCTGTATACCATCTATACAACTTCTCTATCCCATTTCCCAAATCTACCTTCTCCCGGAATCCCAATTCTCTCAGCCTGGAGACATCCAGTAATTTCCTGGGAGTACCGTCTGGCATGGAAGTATCAAAGACCAGTTTTCCACGGAAGCCGACGACTTCCTTAACCATTTCCGCCAACTCCTTAATGGATATCTCCTTACCAGTACCAACGTTTATATGGCAGTTCCTTACAATATCATCGGATTCCCCGCTATCGCCTTTATTCCGATTTTGTACCACATCCCGAAAGTCCACATTCTGCATCAGATAAACACAAGCATCCGCCATATCATCGGAGTACATGAATTCCCTCATCGGAGTTCCGGATCCCCAGATAATCACCTCCGGCTCCTTGTCTATGCTTTTTGCAAGGGCTTGGGGCCCTATAGGGGAAATCCCCAGGGATTTCTTCAAATCTGCCGGAATGGGACCAAAAATTCTTTCATCCCTGTTTATAGCCTGCAGATTATTTTCAGATGCCAACTTGGCAAGATGGACTTTCCGGATCAAGGCCGGTAGTACGTGGGAAGTCTCCAGATCGAAATTATCTCTGGGACCGTAAAGGTTAGTGGGCATCACCGAGATAAAATTGGTGCCGTGCTGTAGATTGTAGGACTCACACATCTTCATGCCTGCAATTTTGGCGATTGCATAGGGCTCGTTGGTATATTCCAGCGGACCGGTCAAGAGATGTTCCTCCTGCATGGGCTGGGGACATTCCTTGGGATAAATACAACTGGATCCCAGGAAAAGCAACTTTTTGACCCCGTTTTTGTAGCTTGACTGAATAATATTGTTCTGAATCTGAAGATTTTGGTAAATAAAATCCGCCCTGTAATTGTGGTTGGCAAATATCCCCCCTACTTTGGCGGCAGCCAGAAAAACATGATCCGGGGATTCGGCTTGGAAAAACTCCGCCACTTGCAACTGGTCCAGCAAATCCAGATCAACCCATCTCAGATCAGATTTTTCCGGCTTGCGTTTGTGATAACTCGAGACCAGGTTATTATAACCGTGCCTTTGCAGACTCCTTATTATGGCACTTCCCACCATCCCGGTTCCACCTGGGATATAAATCAAATCCTGTTTATTCATGATTAAACACCCTTATATTTTCCAAACACACTTTCCTAGTCACGGATTCAATATATTGAAAAAGAATTTAAACTATTCGTTGAAATCACACACGTAAAATCCCGAACGGAGGCACAGTTGATCCCGCATTGCCAGTTCCAGATCGGAATTCAACATTTCCCGCACCATATCCCGGAAGGGAATTTCTGGCTGCCAACCCAGCTTTTTCTTTGCCTTGGTCGCATCCCCTAGTAAACTCTGTACTTCCGTGGGGCGAAAATATCCCGGATCTATCTCTATCACTGTCTTACCAGGCTTCAATTCCGGACTCAAACTCACCTCCTTACCATTGAGCATCCAGTTTGAGGCGGAAATCGATGATATCACCCCTACTTCGCTTACTCCCTCACCCTGCCATTCTATTTCTATTCCCAATTCACGGGCAGCTTCCACAATAAAGTCCCTGACCGAATGCTGTTCTCCAGTCGCTATTACGAAATCCTCGGGTTGTTCCTGTTGGAGTATGAGCCACTGGGAGCGCACAAAATCCTTTGCATGCCCCCAATCCCTTTTTGCATCCAGGTTCCCGATGTACAGCTTTTCCTGCAGCCCGAGGGCTATTCTAGCCAGCCCCCTGGTTATCTTTCTGGTAACAAAGGTTTCCCCCCGCAGCGGAGATTCATGATTGAACAAGATCCCGTTACATGCGAACAAATTGTAAGCCTCCCGGTAATTCACGGTTATCCAGTAGGCATATAGCTTGGCACAGGCATAGGGAGACCTGGGATAAAACGGAGTTTTCTCGGTCTGGGGGAACTCCTGGGCGAGACCGAAAAGTTCCGAGGTGGAAGCCTGGTAAAATTTGGTCTTGTCTTCCAGGCCCAGGATCCGGATAGCCTCCAGGATCCGCAAAGTCCCGGTAGCGTCTGAATCCGAGGTATATTCCGGGGACTCGAAAGATACTTTGACATGGGACTGTGCTGCCAGATTATAGATTTCGTCGGGTTGTACTTGCTGAATGATGCGGATCAAATTTGCGGAGTCTGTCAAGTCCCCGTAATGGAGAATGAATCTCAGATCCGGATCGTGCGGATCTTGGTACAAATGATCGACCCTCTCTGTATTGAACAGGGAAGACCTCCTTTTTATCCCGTGTACTTCGTATCCTTTTCCTAGAAGGAATTCGGAGAGATAAGCCCCGTCCTGACCGGTAACTCCTGTTATTAAGGCCTTTTTCATAATCACTCCTTGTTTGGAACAACTCCCGATTATTGGAAAAAAATTCCAAAATTATACTTAGAAGTTTCATCCGTAAACCGCTTATTTTCCGAATTGAAAACTCACTGTTTCCATATCCGAAAATCAAGAATTTCCGGATGGCTTTAAATTCCAATCTACCCGAATAAATGAACAAAATCAAGCTGAAACAGGCAATTTGCTTGCTTGAAACATGGATATCTCAAACCACAAAATTTGAATCTTGATTTAATGCATCCTTGACATTGAAAAAACAACATCTCTAAACTGAATTATAAGAATAAAAAAAGTATTTGCATCTTGGACGCCTGTTCCAATTTACTAAAAAAATAACATTCACCAACTACTTGTTGGAGACCCTTGCACATAGATTTTTCATGGATATTGCAGTGGCTGTAACCGAGTTACAGACTATGCCTAATTAATTGTTTTTTCCAATTCCTTTTTTTATTACAAAAAGATATTTAACTCCCATGATTTGCTATTTTTTATCAATTTTACTAAACAGCGTTTATATTTAAATCCTATGTTCACACATTTTTCCAAACCCATATCTATTTGTTGTTTAAGCAATAGGTCCAGAAATAATAACAGGACTAAAAAAAGGAGGTTATGAGGTTATGTGCAGAAAAAAAACCCCAAAAATTTTTTCCATGTGTACAATTTGTTTTTTATTAATTCTATCCTTTCCATTGCTTGCCTTTTCCAGCGATACACTACCTTCCAACGCCACAGACACGATAGATCAAAAACTGGAGGAGCTTAACATTGACGATGTGGCCATAAATCTGAACAAACGTATCAGCGTGCCCTATAACGAATATGCCGAAATTGAGGGTGTTGATCTGTTTGCCACGGTGATAAAACATAAAAGCCCTGTGGAAGAAGGTTCGGAAAACATCGAGCGACCCACAATCGTCATCGCCACTCCCTATCGCAGAGAGCTGATGGTCCTGCTATATCTCCCCTTGCTCAGACACGATTACAATATCCTGGCTTTCGACATCAGAGGCACCGGTTCCTCGCACGGCGGATGGGTTTCCTTCGGCCCGGCGGAACATTACGATGCCGCCCACGTAATAGACGAGTTTATACCTGCCCAGCCCTGGTCAAACGGAAAAGTCGGCATGATCGGTCCTTCCTACATGGGTATCACCCAAATGCTGGCTGCCGGCCAGATCGAAACCGATGCACAAGGGAACCCCGAGCATTTGAAAGCTATCTTTCCGATTGCAACCATGTCAGATGTATACAGGGATATTGCAGTACAGGGAGGCAACTTGAACCTGGAATTCATACCTACCTGGCTGGGAGGAGTTGACATACTGGGCGCACTTCCTCCCTTGTTATTCGCTGGTGAGGAGGATTTCCTGGATCCGGACCAGGAAGCCATCAACGAGGCCTTTGAGATGTGGGAAGAACACTTGCGGAATATACCTGTTACACTAGGCTGGATATTGAACGGGGATAATCTGGAAAAAAACGACTTTTACGATACCAAGTCCACCATGCTATACTGGCGGGACAAACCGGAAGATGGCTGGAATTTCGAAGACAAATACCCTCCGGAACTGGGATCGAATTCAATACCCGACTCATTGCCCACCTTTCTGACCGGCGGGTGGTTCGACATCTTTACCAGGGGCACTTGCAATGCTTACCAACACGGTCTCAAATATCACAGTGATTCTGACAAGGCCATGCTCATAGGCCCGTGGTATCATCTGGGTGCTTCACTGGGTATGGGAGTAAAGGGGCTTATGAATAGCGAAATCCCTGCAAGATGGTTCAACTGGAAAATAAAAGAAGGATCCGACCCATTTATGCAGCAATATCCTGTAATGCTCTATGTCATGGGTGAAAAACGCTGGAGAGCGGAAAAGTCCTGGCCGCTTCCGGAAGAAAGGACTGAAAAAGAGACATATTATCTTTCCAAATCCAAAGCCGACTCCATCTCGGGGGACTGGTTCAGTACCGCAAACTCGAACAACAATTACCAATTGGTAAAAGACGCCCAAGATTCGGATTACTACCACAACTTGTTATTCTGGTCCTGGCCCAAGGATGCACCTGAACTGCAACACGACCCTCTTCAATTGCACGGTTTGATATCCAGATCCTCCACCAGATGGCTAATGGGAGTTCCAGCACTGGGTTCCCAGGTATCCAAGCTTCTTCTTGACAAGAATATAGATTCTTCCATGCCCTGGGAGGACGAACGACTGGACGAAGTAGGGGCCCTCACCTTCACCACGAAAGAGTTGAAAAAGGACATCGAGATCGCAGGACCCTTGAAGTTGACCTTCTGGGCAAAGACAGACTTTACCAAGGAACTGAGCAAGGAGCAGCTAGACAAAGTGATTTCCAATATTGGGGATAGCTTGAACCTGGAGAACAACTCCATGATTGATCTCATGAAAAAAGACGATGTGCAATGGGTTGTGGAATTAAACGATGTCTTCCCGGACGGCAGGGCCAGGAACATCACTTCTGGATGGCTGAGCGCGGAAAACAGGCCCTACGATCCCAACAACCTCCGGTATATAGATCCGGAGTATACTGCCTTTGATCCGTTTTACGACAACTCCTATATAAACCCCAGCCCGATAAAGGAAAGCAAGGTCTACAAATATGTTGTGGAACTGTGGCCCACAGACAACGTATTCAAGAAGGGACACCGCATTCGTTTGTCCATCAGCGCATCCGACTTTCCGCATCTGTTTCCTGTACTACAGCCCTCTGAAAACGAGCTCGTCCTGGACGAAAATCACAAGGCCAAACTGGAATTCAAAACAGTCAATCAAAGCGGAGATTACAAGTGGGTAGACAATCTCAACGACTATATGCTAACCCACGAGAATTAATAGCGGATTCACTGCGTCGCGCCACAGGGGTGACGCAGTGAATTATCCTGTTTTCGCATCTATACTTTTCCCTGGCAACAGAACTAATACAAGTTATTTCGGCAGAATAGAATTAAATAAATCTTCCAGCAATTCTTGCAGAATTTTGTCCGGATTATTGGTAGCTTCCTGAAACACTCTACTGTTTAAAAGGCTAACAATACCATGCAGAGAAGTCCATAACTGCAGTGCACGAAAATCCGGATCCAAATCATCCCACCCCCGGCTTTCTGCGAGTTCCTGCAATACTTTGACTGCCAGATTCAAGACTTCCAGCCCCGCATTTTTTTCAGCCAGAGCCAGATGTTCTATTTCACTCCCTATGTAGTCGGTGTATTTGGGTGTATTTAAATTAAAGACTATGTCATAGTAATTGGGATTATTAAGTCCGAAATTTATATATCTTTGGGCCAATTCCCTTAACTTGTCATTTTCATCAATATCCTTGTAATAAACATTCTCAAATTCCCGATATATAAGTTCAAACCCCATTTTTTGAATAGCGAGATAAATTTCGTCCTTGTTTTGAAAGTAGTTGTATATATTGGCAGCTGTCATTCCAAGTTTCTTGGCCAGCTTGCGCATGCTGAAATTCTCATAACCCTGATTCAAGATCATATCCGCAGCAGTTTCCAGTATATTGGTCTTTATGGCTTCCACTTTTTCTGTAGTATGTGCTTTTCTCGGCATATGGGATATTCGCCTAGGTTAAAAGTTAACTACCCTGACAATCAACAAAAATATTGGCATTGCTATCTGATCAAAAGAAAACAAATATTTATTATTCAATACGAATAATTGTCAATAATTAATGCAATAAGCAGCATCCATGTTAACTCCCATGCCCTAGCGGGCACAACGAAGCATGAAAAGGTACTCAACTTGTTGAATAAACAGGCTATTGGTTCTTTTCTTACTTAAAACCTTAACACTCTAAAACATAAAACTTTTTCATGTTAACTCCCATGCCCTGGCGGGCACAACGATGCATAGGCAATCTCGACTACGGAGTAGCGAGCAAATTCACTAGATTGTTGTATCATAGGCTTTCAACTCTTTTTCTCGAGTAATCATGTAACTATGTAAACTTTACATATTATGAGCCATAATCTTTAGGCCATCTTTCAGTACACTGTTAATATGCAAGAATTGATTTTAAATTAAAAAAGTATTTTTATAACAACAAAAAAAGGACACTGGTTTAAATTAATCTATTTTTTTGTTAATTTCTATTTATTCAAACTTTCCAATCTCGGACTTGTCATGTTAACTCCCATGCCCTTGGCGGGCACAACGAAGCATAGGCAATCTCGTTTACAGAGTAGCGAGCAAATATTGATCATTATTGGATAATAGCTAGGGCTTCTTATTCTTACTTAAACACATAACCACATAAACACGTAATCACATTTTTTCATGTAAATAATATAAATAACGCATATAACTCAAGGAATAATGCTCAATTTTCATGACTATATAAAAGAGGATTTTCAAATCCCGTACGATTTGGAAGAAGACATCCGGGATACCATAGACAAGGGTTTCCGCTTGCTCAAATTCCCTGCAAGACTGGAAAAACGCTATCACCAGGATATCTTTCCCCTCCAGCAAGAGAGATATCTCAAGCTCGGCATTTGGGCAATTTTGCTTTACAATCTGTTCATTTTCACTGATTGGTTCATGATTCGGGATATATATTTAACTGCCTGGATTACAAGACTCGGTATTTGCACCCCTCTTATGGTCTTTGCCCTGTTTATGGTCAATTCCTCATCCCTAAAAAGATTTATAAACTTACTTATATCAATCCTTATTTTTCTGGTGGGAGTTAGTATAATCTTCTTCCTGACCATAAGTTCTCATCCCAATGTCATACATTATCACACAGGGGTTATCCTTGTAGTTATATTCAGTAACATAGTCCTGCGTATACCCTTCTGGTACGCCTTTTTCACTTCCTTTGTCATATTGTTTGTCTATATCCTGGCAATACCTCATGTATTTCAAATGCCAGTGGAAGTAATGATAAACAGCAGTCTTGTAATTATGTGTGCCATTATAATAACCCTGATAGGTAACTACAGGATGGAAAAGGATTTGAGAAGGGACTATCTGCTGACCATGTTGCAAATGATTGACAACAGTAAACTTGAGGATGCCAACGCAAAACTGGAAAAGCTCTCCCTGCTGGATCCACTGACAGGCTTGGCAAATCGCAGGCATTTCGATCACAGACTGGAACAGGAAATCCGAACATCTATGCGGGAAGGAAATCCACTTTCCTTGATCTTGCTGGATATAGATCATTTCAAATTGTTCAACGACAACTACGGGCACCCCAGCGGGGACAATTGCCTCCAACAAATCGCCAATGCACTCAAGGAAAACATCAACAGACCCCATGACCTTGTCGCCAGGTACGGTGGTGAAGAATTCGTTATTCTTTTGCCCTACACTCACCCGGACAAAGCAACGAAACTTGCGGAGAAAATTCGTTCCTATGTGGAGAATCTGGGAATCGAGCACAGATACTCGGATATCAGTAGTTTTGTTACTGTTAGTCTGGGAATCAGCGGCGGCATAATCGAATCCGGTCAGGATAAGGCCGGTTTGCTGGAAAACGCGGACAAGGCCCTGTATCAGGCAAAACTTTCCGGAAGGAACAGGGTTTGTTCATTTCAGTAAACAAAAACAGCCTGCACTGATCTTACTCCTCCCTAATCTGTCACTCTAGTCTTGAAGACTTAGCAAGTACTTACCAAGTATCCAATCGCTCCAATACTCAATCCTCAACAAGGCACATTTTCCGTATAATGTTGAACTATGCGGTCAATAGTCTGAACTTGTTCCTCTGAACAATTCATGAAGTAACAGCCTGCTTTATGTGTATTCTTATACACTACATCCACATCGATTGATCCGATTTCACGGCCCCTATTCCTCAGTTTCAGTTTATATGCCTTTTTTTCAAATTCTGGCCAGTTCATGTGATGAACACCAAGTCCACCTTCACTGATATCAGTTATCGGAAAATCCAGGAGAAAGTCCGGAATAAAAGCCCGCAAGTCAGGTTTTGCCATATAACGAGTATACTTGCGTTTTGAGTTGTTGGCACTGTTTGTTGTCATGAGGCTTATACTCCTTTTATAGCCGTAAACAAGCTATAGGTTTTCAGGAGTTGAATTTTCCAGATTATAATCTGTATTTTAATAGAAAAAAAATATTTTTTGCAAGTATTTTTTTGTCTTTGAATTCAAATCACTTTATATCTGATTTTTTACTCCTACAAGTATAACTCGATGAGTAGACAAAACATTAAATATAAAGGGTTTGAATTGTAATTCTATTTTCAAAACTTAATTGAAGATCTAACTTACTGATTATCATCAACATTACATTGAGAACAAAATCACCGTGACACAACCGAAACTTTTTATTGACAACATTTTCCTATTATGAAAAAAATTACTTGCTGTTTGTGCAAACAATGCAACTTGCAGTCACGTTTTTAAAAATAGTTTTAAAAATTCAAAATTCCTCACCGTCCAGAAAGTATACAACATTTAAATGTTATTTGTAATTTTAAAATATATTTCCAGGTATCTATTATTTTCTAGATATAGACAATTGTTGTTAACTCTTTAACCGTCACCACTCCAATCCAGTCCGGGCGCTGGGCTGGAGAAAGTTTGCGTCAGGCGGGGCAAACAAATAGTTGCACTACAAATCAAATCGGAGGATATTATGGATGCAGCAGAAATAGATTTTTTCGGGGATCTGCGGCAATTCGATTTCCAGATTAACGGCGAACCCCTGGAGGTCTACGAGGTCTGGGGCCATGAGTCCATGTCTTCCTGTTTCGAACTGGGAGTCACGATTCCCCTGCGCACCCAGCGCAAGCTGGAGGACTATGTGGGCAAGGAAGCACTGTTTACCATGATCGGCCGCAGGACGGACCGTTATTTCAACGGGTTCGTGTCCAGGTTCACCTTTCAGGAGGAAAAGGGCCGCTACTACATGTACCGGGCTGTTGTTGTCCCCCAGTTCTGGAAGCTGAACCTGATGTCTGACATACGTATTTTCCAGAACAAGACCACCCGGGAGATAGTGGAACAGGTACTCCAGGACAGCGGGATCTATTCCAACATGTACGAGTTCCGTATACACGGCAAGTATTCCCAGCGTGAATACTGCGTGCAGTACCGGGAGACCAATATGGAGTTCATAAACCGCATACTGGCCGAGGACGGGATATTCTACTTCTTCGAGTTCACCCGGGAGAGTCATCTCCTGGTCTTCGGGGATATGGCGGGCTCCCACAAGGACATTGTGGGCGAGAAGGATGTCAAGTTCCTGGAATCCGGGCAGTTGAGGAACCAGGTGGAACACGTGACCGTGTTCGACTACTCCACCCAGGTAACCTCCGGAAAAGTCGCACTCCGGGACTACCTTTTCGAGAAGCCCTCCTTCACCCCGCATATGGAAAAAGGAGGCGAGCAATACAAGGCCCTGGAACTCTACGACTATCCCGGGTATATCGGGGATGACAGAACCTCGCACCATTTCACCGACGTGGCTCACGAGCGCGCAGTACAGGAGCAGCGTTTTGCAGAGGGCAAGAGCATCTGCCGCCGTTTCTCCCCGGGCCATACCTTCACCCTGCAGGATCATTATGTCAAGGACCTGAACCGTGAGTACATCATCACCGAGGTAAGGCACGAAGGCAAACAGCCCCAGGCAATGCAGGAACTCGCCCACCAAAACGACAAGAACACCTACGGGAACTCCTTCAGGTGCATCCCGTCTGACTCGGTGTACAAGCCCCAGAGACCTCCCAAGCCCTCGGTACAGGGAGTACAAACCGCATTTGTAACCGGCCCGGCAGGGGAAGAGATCCACGTGGACGAGTACGGCCGCATCAAGGTCCAATTCCACTGGGACCGCGAGGGACAAAAGGACGAGAAATCCAGTTGCTGGCTGCGGGTTTCCCAACCCTGGGCCGGATCCGGCTGGGGATCGCTCTTTATCCCCAGGATAGGACAGGAAGTGGTGGTGAGTTTCATAGACGGGGACCCGGACAGGCCCGTGGTCACCGGTGCCCTGTACAACGGGGGAACCCGGCTTCCCTATACCCTGCCGGGCGAAAAGACCAAGAGCACCATCAAGACCAAGTCTTCCAAGGGGGGCGGTGGATTCAACGAACTGCGCTTCGAGGACAAGAAGGGAGAGGAGGAGATCTATATCCACGGGCAAAAGGACTGGAACATAGAGATCCTGAACGACAAATCCCGGCACGTGGGACACAACGAAACTGTAAGGGTGGACAACGAGCGCAGGAAGACGGTGAAAAGCGACCAGTACGAGACAGTGGAGAGCAACAAGGACATCAAGGTCAAAAAGACCCACACCGAATCCATTGGCGAGGACTGCTCCCTGACCATAGACAAGAACTACATGCAGGACGTGGGAGAAGACAAGAACATCGAAATCGACAAGAACCGCAATGAGCACATTAAGGAGGATTCTTCGGTCAACATCGGCAAGGACAGTTCCTGGAGCGCTGGTGAAGACAGCGAGGTATCCGTGGGCAAGAACCTGACCGAAAGTATCGGAGAGGAACTTTCCACAGACGTGGGTAAAAATTCCAAAATCAACATTAATAACGACCTCTCCATCACCGTGGGGAACAACACAGTGCTCAGTTCAGAGAGCGAGATCACCCTCAAGTGCGGAAGCTCCAGCATTGTCCTGCAAAGCGACGGTACTATCCAGATTAGCGGCACTGACATAAAGCTGGATGCCAGCGGAAAATTGGTAACCAAGGGACAAAAGATCTCCAAGAACTGAATTCGATAACTGCAAAAAACATCTAACAACAACGAATCCAAGGAGGAGACAAAACAATGTACAGAAAAGGATCATTCCCCCAAACAGAGACACAATCATTTCCAACCTCCGCAACAAGCCCCGTGGTAGCCCGTCTTGCGGACTCCGAGGGTACAGGCAGGGTATTGGTGGAGTACAAATCCAATCCGCCGGTGGAAGCCAGGCTGCTCTCACATCTGGACCGCAACGAACTTATAGAACCGGAAAACGCAGGAAGGGAAGTCCTGGTGGTATTTGAACAGGGAGACCCCACCCTGCCCATTATTGTGGGGGTAATGGAAAACCCGGTTAAAAATATTGTTTCCACGAAGTTTGAACCATCTTCCAAGCCCTCTGAAGCCTCGGTGGACGGCAAGAAGGTGACCTTTTCCGCTGAGGAGGAAATCAAACTCAAGTGCGGCAAGGGGAGCATACACCTGAACAAGGAGGGCGAAATCGTGATCAGCGGCACGAGACTGATGTCCACTGCCTCGGAGAAAAACAAGATCAAGGGCGGCAGCGTGGAGATGAACTGAAAAAAACAAAGGAGTTAGCCATGCCGGTAACAGTAGGGGCAAACCAAAAAACCGTGGTGCATAAACTGAGCGAGGGAATGGTGTTCTCGTTTCCGGATGTTTGCCTGACACCGATCATCGTGCCAGTTCCCCTCCCCTATCCCAACATAGCTTTTTCCCAGGACATGACCAACGGTGCCACGACCGTGACTGCGGACGGACAGCCCCTTGGCCACGAAAAGTCCTTCTTCGCGACCAGCACCGGGGACGAAGCCGGGGTGATGACAGGTGTAACCTCGGGCACTATCAAGGGCAAGGCCGAGTTCGTAAACTTCTCCTTTGACGTGGAAGTGGAAGGAAACGGCGTTGCCCGGGCCATGGACCAAATGGTGCTGAACAACAGGAACACCTTCGCCGCCCCCTTGAACCAACCTCCCCTTGTCCAGGAGTTGGTGGACGAACCGCCGGAGGTACCGGAACAAGGGAAGGTGGAGGTGGAATTCCTGGACCCCTTTGATGAACCCATGCAAGGCCTTGATATGGAAGTCGAGGCCGAGGGGAGTAAAGAGGTTAAAGAGGCGATGGCCAACGGGCAAATATTTTGTCTTCCGAAGAGTGAAAA
>JGI1684J13235_1000411_pt1 | contig 16138 bp, 12 predicted proteins | sample PonA232FremontCA_2_FD_13235 | JGI IMG/M metagenome (IMG submission 13235) | reverse complement strand
GACTCGACCGGCCCCTTCTTGTTGTCGAACTCTTTGAAGACCCGCTCCAGCATGTCATCCGACAGGCCCGCATCACGGATTCGTGAGCGGTCAGCCTGACTCAGCTTGACGTAACCATTGGCATCCACCTTACGGCCCTCGGCGAGGTCCATGAACTTCTGTGTCAGGGACACGGAGAACACCCGCTGTAGACCATTGGTCAGTGGCCGCAGGCCTGACGCCATGGAGACACCCTGCTTGGCGTTCTCAAGGAAGCGTTCCGTCTTCTGCATCTTCGGGTTGGGTGCCGACAGACCAAAGTCATCGGCTCGAACATCACTACGAAACAGGAGATGTTCACTACCAAAAGCCGCACCTACACGGTCATACTCAGCGGCAATCTGATGGTCCACCTCGCCGCGCTCATTCCGCTTCATGATCGACTTGATCTGGGGAAGGTTACGAACCATGTAGGTTCCAGCTTGTCCGAGAGCCATACCCATCTCTGCCGGAACGGCAAAGCCGGTCTGGCCCATCATGCGGATGTAGTTGTAATCACGAACCCAGCGAGCCACAACATGGTGGGGCTGATTCATGTTGTCGTAGGGCGGCTTACCCGAGATGATGTTCGTAATGGCTCGCACGCGGTCCACCTCACCATCGGTCGCCCCGTCCCGCTTCGCCTGACGGAGTCGCTTCTTGACCTCCATCATGGGGTTGATCTGACCCTCGACCCCGTCCTCTCGGAACTTCTTCGCCATGGCAATCTCGCCAGACATACGGCGAGCATAATGGGAGAACAGGGATGAAGCGTTCGTCTCCAGAAGCATGTCAATAGACAGCTGGGTCTGAGTCGCCTCGGAGAAATATGTGGTGGTCGGGTCCAGACGAATACGCTTCTTGGCATACCCAACGGCCCCGGCTTTCTCACCATCATCCTTCTTCTTCAGGTGTGACATCAGCTCTTCGATGGCCTCCTCGGGTGTATCGACATCCCGTAGCAGCTCCTGAGCCGCCTCAAGGTCGCGCCCGAAGAACGCCTGATTGAAGTCCATGTCCACGCCTTCGCCTTTCTGTTTGAAGCGTTTATACACGGCACCGGCCATCTTCCCGGCAATGTTGATGTCATCTGCATCTTCCGGGTCCAGATCGTCACTACCTCGCAGAATGGAGTTCTTGATTAGCTCCTCGATGTCGCCCTTGTCGGCAAACCCGTTGTTCTCCAGCGAGACAATCTTGTCGCCCTGCCAGATGCGGGGTACATAGTCCACCGACTCGTCGATGTCCTCGAAGCCTTTCAGGCGGAACCGCTTGGCGTCTCGGAGAATCTCCTTGTACTGCTCGGCAATACGGTCGCCGGTCGCCTTAACTTCCGGTGCCGCATTGGCGTCCTGCGTCCACATATACCGGGTCACGTCATCCATGAACCGGGCACGCTGATCCTCGTCGAACTCCATCCGTTTGGACCGGAACGGGCTGTTGGCGTGACGCTTGACGTATGCCTTCCACTGCTGGTCGGCCTGATGCAGCACACGGGACAGCCGCAGGCCTTTCAGCCGGTCAGCAATCTCCGCTCCGCTGATGTTGGCTACGTTGCCTTGGTCACCCTTGGTGCGTGGCCCTACAGGGTCAGACAACATCATCTGCCCGAGGTGGCGCAGAATGTCCGAATCGCTCTTCTGGGTGAGGTAGAACGGGTCGAACCGTCCACGCATGGGGTTGGCAGTAATCTCCTCGATGGAGTTCCCGTCAATAACGCCACTCTGTGTCAGCTCGTCAGCCCGTACTGCGCCCGCTGAGTCGAACTCTGGAGCATCCGGGGCATCGGGGCGGGGTCCATCAGAACTACGCTGTGCGAAGCCCTGCAGGCGCTCCTGTGCCACGCTCTCCAGCTCTTCCGGGCTGGCGTTGGCAACACGGTCGCGTTCCCGGCGCATCTCGTCCAGCTCGGCCTGCTCGGCGTCCCGCTGCTGCTGGAGGTCATCCACCTGTTTACGGGAGTTGTCGATGTTCAGGCGTTTCTGTCGGGACGTCTTACCGGTCACACTACGAGCGAAACTCCGGGCCTCGGAGGTAACCTCGGAACCGGAGCTGCCATCACCGCGTTCGACGGTGTCGGTTCCTCGGCTCGGCACCTTGAGGTCCATGGACTCGAAGAACGCACGCGCGTTGGGGTCGTCCAATGACCGGGCAATCGTCGTCTCCCGGTTACGCTTGGACCGCGTCGTGTCTGACCGGGTGGTCTTGCCCTGTACCTCTTCCACACGTTGCACCAGACTGTCCACGGAGTCTTCATTCCGCGCTTCATCTAGGTTGCGTTGGGCTGTCTGAACCTCTGTTTCACGCTCATTCACAGACCGCTCACGGTCGGCAATTTCGGCATCGAGGTCGTCCACAGTCTGTGTGCGGTACTCTTCTGCAGCCTCGCGGATTTCCTTCTGAGCCTTCTGTGCATCGACCTGATCGGCCACCTTCTTGGAACCTTTGGCCCACTGGGCGTCAGGACTGCGCGGATTCGCGAAGGCACCGAACGGACCCGTCAGGGCGGCACCGAAGGCACCGGCCCACAACACGTCCGTATAATCCTTGGTCGGACGAGAGTCCAGCGTACTGGCCTCAAGACCTGCCTCGGTGGCACCGCCCACGGTCGCCGCACGGATTGCGCGAGTCATTCGACCCACCTTGGTGGACAGCACCATGGGAGCCGCTATGCCCTCAGACATCGCGGCTGCGCCAATGGCTGTCGGATCAAGCATGCCAGCGAGGATGCGCCCGGTCTGACCCTCCCAGCCTGCCTTGGACAGCTCCTTCTCCATCCGCATCTCCTTACGGATGCGCTTGGATTGGGACTTCAGCTGCTCCAGAGAGCGCACATCGGTCAGTCTATCCTGATATTCGACAGGGATTCCTTTGGTGTGCTTCTCCCACTCTTGCTTCGAGGTGCGATACTCTGGGTCCACCTCTTCGTCTTTCATCACGCCATCGGCTAGTGCTGGTCCAATCCAGTCCACCTCCATGGCCGTGTCCACGCCCTTCCAGAAGTCATACATCCCGCCGGGGCTGTCTAACGCTTCGTCAAACTGCTCGTCCGGGTCTTCCGGGGCGTTGGCTCCTACCGGAGTCTGTTGTGCTTTCAGCTCCCGGTTGGCCCTTCGCCGCTGCTCTTTTGACAACGGCGGTACTTGTTGTGGATTACTTGCCATTTATGGAACCTTGTCGCTTGGTTACTCTGCGCTCGCCTGCATCTCCGAAGAGGTCAACCGACCGCGCTCCTTGAGAATCTTCCTGACCTTCTGTTTCTGCCGGTCGGTATGCATCAGGGATACCAACTTGTCGCCCGAAACACCCTCATCCAAGGCGGCGGTGATTCGCTGACCTAACGTATCCCCTTCGTCCACCTCGAATTGGTCACTGACTTCCGACGATTGGATCGGAGTGGCTTCAGACATCGGCGGTGGCTTCGGGTTGTCGTTGTCGTTAGAGTCCAACACACGCTGCTGGTGATACGCAGGGCCTCGCTTCTTGTCACGGGATTCCGCCTGCGCCTGATTCTGATTGGTGACATCACGCAGACGAGCGGACTCCTCTTCGTCGAACTGTTTCCGCTTGTTCACGATGTCAATCGGATAGTCCACGATGGGTGTGCCCTGCTGGTAGTACGGCATCATCACTGCCGGGTTATTCGGGTCCGGGTGGAACGTAATGTCCTCGGCATCCAGTGCATCCGTGTCCATATCCAGATAGTCGGCGTACTGGTCCATGCGGTTGGATACCTCTTTCTCCAACACTTCGTCCGCATCCTTGTCCAGACCCTTGCCGCCGTGATTGACGTACACTCCACGGAGCTTCGAGTAGTTGCTCTCGACCGACTTCACGGCCAGCTCGCGGGCGCGCTCTGGGTTGCCCGTGAGTCGCGCATAGTCGTGTGCCTTCTCACGGACAGCCGCCCTGAGATGGCCGGGGGTCTTCTCTGCACCCTCACTGAACGGCCACCACGAAGTATCGTGATTGGCTTCGTCCACCATATCCTCGACCTTACTACTCAACTCGGACGACTCGTAGTCCTCAGGAGTCATCGCATTGTCGATGGCTTGTTCCTTCATGGTGTAGGCACGCTTCAGGCGCTCCTCATCATCCATGTCGGGACTGGTGGTTTCGTAGAAGCTCGACATCATCCGGGCATGCTTCTCGGCCTCGGGCGGCATGTGCCTCTGGACTGCAGACATCTTCGCGTCATTGCCTTCGGCCATCTGCCAGACACCCCACGCCTGCTGAACACCGGCAGGAACCTCGCCATCCTTCAGGTCCACGGGACTTTGCTCCGTGGTGAAACCTGACAGGCGGTCCTCCAGCTGCGGCAGGGTTACCTGACTGCCATTCTCACCAGCCTTACGAAGCAATCGGTCGAACGCCTTCACGCGGGCTGTACCCGGCTCGTCGCCTTGATCTTCGTAATACTTGGTGTACTGACCCATATACTCGTTATACAGGTTGGCACTGGTGTCCTTGGTTAGGTCTTTGCCATGTCGCGTACCAGCCACGCCTGCGTCGAACGCTTCGACATAGCTGGCTGTCTCTTCCTCAGCATCATTGGAGGCCTGTCGTGCGACATGGGAACGGGCCTTCATGTTGCCCAGTTCCTTGGTGCTGTACAGCTCGCGCAACTGAGGGTGGTTGCTGATGGCTTCGACGTCTTCCTGACTGAACTCTCCGTTGTCCACCATGGTTTCATAGCGGTCCACCTCGGAGGCCACCTGAGCGTTCTCGCCCTTGATCTGCTCCATGCGCGCCTTGTGCTGGTACTTCTCCAGTTTGACGCTGATCTTCGATGCGTCGTCGCCGTAGCCAGCCTGTACCAGACCATCCAGCAGCTCGGGGTTGCCTTCACGGACTGCACGCTCACCAAGTTGATCGGTGAGGATTTCCACACCCTCTTCCTTGGTCATGCCACGCATCTTGCCAGCACGCTCGCCAACCAGATCGACCATCTTCTTGGTCGATTTACCCTGATCCGCGATGTCCTTCGCAATTATACCAAGTGACTCCCGAGACTCCTGTGTGATGGTCTTCAGGTGCTTCTTCTTGGCCGCTTTGAGTCCGACCGCACGCTGGCGTTCCAGCATCGGCAGGTAGGCGTTCACCTCTTCGTCGGTGTCCAGTTCCTGAATCTGGCGGTCGATCCATGCGTCGGTCTGGGCCTTTACGTCTACGCCTTCCTGATTGGCCCATTCCTCTTGCTTCTGTGCAAGCTCGGCTTCCGCCTGTTTCGCCTGAGCCGAATAGGCTGTATCCATGTAGGCTTCAGCTTCCACCCGGCCCATATCCTCGACCTCTTCTTCAGGGTCGTCCGATACGCCGATCTGGTCGCGGATCGCCTTCTTCTTGGCTTCCAGCTTCTTCGCGTTGCGGTGTTCCTGTAGCTCCCGTTCCATCCACGGCTCGCCCGCAGACAGTGCGTCAGCCAGCTTCTCTGCCGCTGTCGTGGGGGCCTGAACATCCAACGGGGCGTTGACTACAGGAGTCTCCTTGGCATCCACCGTATCGACCGGGTTGCGGCTACTGGCGCGTGTTGTTTGCTTCTGTGCCATTACTCGTTATCCACCCGCTGCCGGATTAGTGGGTTGGCTGCTCGTTTGGGTTTCCGCCGTGTCGGCGTTACCGGGGTCTTCCATCTGACTGGCCGTGATGTTGCCTACACGCAGACCAGTCTCCACCAAGGCCATCTCCGGGTTACTTCCGGCTAAGGCACTATTGGCGCTCATTGCGGTTGACTGTTTTCCACGCTGGGCGTTCTCTTCCATCGACTGAATGTCCATCGACTGAGCGATGAAGGATTCTTGGATGTTCTGGTCAACACTGATACCAGCCACACCAGACTCACCCGCACCCGCACGCATACGCGCACGCACAGCACGACCCTTCTCGGCCCGCTCGCGAGCCTTGGCTGCGGTCTTCGAGTCAATCTGTTCGTTTCGGACCTTCCATGCTTCCTCCGTCGCCTCGGCCTGTGCCTTCTGGCTGGAGTAATTGGCCGCTCCACTGGCAACGGCACTAATTCCCGCTACCCATGCAGACGGCGAACACATAGGCCACCTCGCTGCAGCATCGTAAATGTATACCCGTTGCGGACAATTCGTACGCCATTCGGCTTGAAGTCCAGCCGGGAGAGAAACTTGAGGGATGGGTGGTTCTCTTCCCACACCATCTGATGCATGACGTCAACATGCGGCTCGTACTCGTCCACATACTTGACGCCTGTTCTAATCAACGCCATCGGGTTTTGATAGACGCGCTCGGTGCCCAAGAGCCACGGCATGCCCACAACTTGGCCGCGCATTTCGTGAAGCGCGATGCCAGCAAAGCAGATCGGTTCACCATATTCGGTTGTGGTGAACGCTTCGTGGGACACATCGATGGATTGCTCAAGGGCTTCCCGAACGCTGTTGTGTGTGGCTTCGGCCTCGATCTTGTCGGCGGGCCGGATGTCACGACACAACTTCCCGATGTCATCGGGGGCAATCGGTCGGTAATCGATCATACCTTGTAATTTGCGGTAAACTCGCCTCCCCATTCGTATTGCTGCCATGCTGATGGCAGCGGTGAGTCATTCTTGATTCGGATACGGACATGACGTGCGTTCGACAGAACCGGGACACTGACGACACCATCCTGAATTGACGGCGTACCTAACGACCAATCGGCGCTACCAATCACACGTCCAGTGACAGGGTCGGTGTTAGCCGGAGACACCGGGATAGTCTGTGTGTTGGCACCAAGACGCTCGACCTCCACATCGAAGTACCCAGATTCCGAATACGCGATACGCATCGAGCGCAGCACAAGGTTGCCCATCAGAACCGAATCGTCATCGTTCCGTAGATACAACGGTGACAGCTCGGTCATGGCGGTATACCTAACGCCAATAACACAGCTCACGCCACCATAGTCACCCGGTGCCTTCACCTGAGTGTTGTTGGGCCGCGTCGTGTTCTGCACAAGAACGCCGCTCTCATTACCGTTACTGCCATCTTTGATGACTGTCAGGTCTACCGACGTGTCAATCTCAATGGACGCATCGGCGTCGGTCAGTGTCCACGTCGTCTCGTTGTCATTCGAGTTGTACGACCCGGTAACCGTCAGGCGGCGGTCCAATCGCACGAAGTACGGTAAGCCACTATCCAGCTTGTCGTCGTCCAGATTCACACGCTCCAGATACAGGCCGTCGTCATAACGCACCACCATAATCAGGTATGAATCAACAGAAGCCACCGACAGCACATCACCGGGCATATCCCAATAGTTCCACGCGGACATGACCTTCTTATCTCCCTGCCAGTACCACTGGTAGACATACATCCGGTAGGGCTTCTCGTTGTTCACGATGAACAGGCCTGAGAAGTTCGAGTTGCTTGCCATCTGTGTGACACCAGCAGGTAGCAGGGACGAAACGTGCGCCGTCACGTCTGCCGCCGTGTTGACCACGGCACTGTCCTCGACGTAGTACTCCATGAGCGACGTGAAGCTGCCCGCTTCCGCAGCGAAATACACGTTGGGACCCGCGGTGACAGGGTCCACTTTAGTGCGAATCACATAGTCCGTCGTCGGGTCGATGGACACGCTCTTGGGAGACAGGATGTCACCCGCGTTCAGCACGAACTGCGACTGGTCCGCGTTCAGCATGAGCGTCTTGTTATGCGGCGCTGCACTGCGGAACGTCACGACACTGGTTGAGCTGGCGGCTACGTCAATTGGGTCGGTTGCCAACAGGTCGGTCGCCGTCTCTCGGAAGAAGTTGAAGAAGTCTCCCGTGCGGGACATGATGACGTTGCGTGTGGTCAGGAAACCCAGCCGGTTACGATAGAAGAACACATATTGCATGTACGAACCGACGAACGAGGGGAACGGGACGGACTGTAGGTCGCCCGCTTCCCGATATGACCAATCAACCTGCTTGAAGGTAAACGTCCCGTCCGCGTTACGAACCAGCGTGTGTGGCATCGTGTCCGGGTCTAGCTTGAACTCTTCACCGGGTCGAGCGGTTTCCCGCCAGACTCCCCCCTCACGAACCACATAGTAGTTGTCGAACCGGGAGCTATAGTCACCGGCAACCTCGTAGATGTCACCATTATCTGGGTTGTCAATCTGCGTCACTTCAGTGAATCGTTGTTTCGACCCAGTGAAGCTGCCCGATACCGTGTCGGACAATTTACCCACTTGCTTCGTACTGTTGACCACGAACGTGTAGTCCGCGACCGTCACAAGGCTGAACTCATTGGCTGGATCGTTCGATGACAAATAGAGTTCTGCGTCCGGGGCGAACCCGACCACCTTCTCCTCACCCGTATCCAGATCGAAGACACGGATGTTGCCGTCCAGAACCACCACCTTGTATCGCTCAGTGGAGTCACGGTTGATGGTGTGGACCAGTGCGCCGTTGCCTTGAGTGTCGGTAATCTTCGCGACATGCTCGGTAGGCATACGCTTGGACGGACCACTCTTCACCTTGTTATGGATATTGACCTGATCCTGATGTTGGCTTGGGTATCGTTGGGCGGGAGCCTGATGGGAAATGCCGCCAAACAGTTTATCGACGGACTGACTTGTCGCTGACATTACCACGGAGCCTTTCTGTGGACCGTGTAAAGCATGTCCGCAGTACCGGTGTTGGTGTTATACCGCTCGTTCTCCAGCTCTTCCGCATACAATTGGTTCCACGCTTGGTTACGCTCGTCGCGGGCGAATTGGTCGATCTTCTGGCTACCGAGAAACGCACGCTGCAGCTCGACACCAGACTCCTTCGCGAGGAATTTCTGGAAGCTGTGCGGTAGGTCATCCCACGGCAGCTCACGGATAACCGTGGCTTTCACTTCCTGCTTGAACGTACTGGATGACTCCTCGGGGTCGAACAGTTTTCCAGCTCGGACCCGGAGGTTGGTACGGTACAGCGGAAATACCCGAACGATGTCAGACGGGATGTTTATCTCATTGCCATCATCAGGGTTGAACGTCTTCTGCTCGATGTTGAACCACCAGCCAAGACGCTGTTGTTCTGCGTTAAGCTCTTCGACCTTGTCCTGCGCGATGCCAGCCAAAGGCAGACCGGTATCGAGCGCGCTGACAGGGTATTCACCCAGAGCTTGAAGGGCGATGTTGACTGCTTTGAGCTTTTCCATATAGAAGGACAAAAAAACCCCCGCAGGGCGAACCATACGGGGGTCGGGTATAAAAAAGGCCGCGCCACCGGACGTCTCCGATGGGTGGGTGTCATTTCACCCAGCCTGTTTGAGCATGCTATACATAGGCTCGGGCGGCTCGTTTACGATTAGTAGCTGATTACACCCGTCTTGCTGGCCGGGGAACCAACCACGCTACCACTGGCGACAGCCTGCATCTCGATGGCGCAGTCCTGACGCAGCTTGTCATGACCCACGGCCATCTTCGCGAGGGACAGGTAGCCCTGACGCCGGAAGTCCCAGTTCGTCTCCATGCTCATGGAGCGGAGCTTGAGGACACCCGCCGCACGCTTGTACCAGAAGGCACCCTTGGTGGCGCTCGCGTTGATCTGGTACTTCGACAGCAGATCGCTGTTCGAGCTGTCGTCGGACATCGGAATCTGGTTCGACTTCAGAATCTTGAAGTTCGCCAGCTCCGGCAGCTCGGCATCGGCCAGACTGCCTCGGCCACCCAGCTCACGATTCATGATGTCGTTGCGCTGGATCAGGATGTAGTACTGCGCCGGGGCAAGCGCCCAGTACCGCTCCATCGCGGGCACGTTCTTCTCGTCGAACGTCTTCGCGGCGGTGAACGCGGTGTCGCGCAGCACCTTCGAGTCCGACGCCATCGAGCTGGAGTAGATCACCTCACCCGGATTGGCCTTCGGGTCGGACAGCGGGCTGGCCGCTCGGGCCGACTTGATGATCGACCGGAAGTTGTGGTCGTCGAACTGGGTCGCCAGCTCCGCACCCATCTCCGACGCATACGGCTGGCGAACATCGTAATGGTTCTGCAGCTCGTCGATGTTGTCGAGGAAGATGTCGCTGTAAAGCAGGCCTTCGAGTTCGATGGTCTGCTCGGCGTGCGGCACGGTCTGACCCGTGATTTCGCTACCCGGCGTGTGATAGCCGGAACCAACGGAGCCGATCAGGGGAAACTGAGCGGTCTTGCCGTTCTGGATGTTGCGCTCCATAACGCGACCCTGCGTCACGTTACTCGCGTCGAACATGGTGAGTACTTCACCACCAAACTGCTTGAGGAACAGCGCGTCTACCGCACCACTCTCATTCACCTGACCGACGCGGGAAGGATTACCATCTGCCATTTGAGTTTACTTGTTGCCTCCGTAAAGAGTTAAAACTTTGCGTTTGCGAGCTTCTTTCGCACCTGCTCGCGGAAGTGCGGATCGGTGTGGTAGCGCGGGTCCGACATATCGGCCTGCATCTCGCGCTGGCTGTTGTAACCAGCGGTGGACGTACCACCGGAGTCAGCACCATCGCCAACCATGGACGTCTCCGAACCAACGGATTCGTCGTACTTCTGCTTCATGCCGCGTACAGCCTCAAGAGCCTTTTTGAAGTTACCGCTGTCCACGGCTTTGTTGTACTCGTTGAGTTCACTCTCACCGAGGTTGCTCCGCATCCACTCGGCCATCGCCTTGTACTGGTCTTCACCACCGACAACTTCATGGGCGGTCGAAGTGATGGCCTCGCCCAGCTGCGTACGCGACTGAATGTAGTCATCCACAGTGGAGCGCGGGATGCCCTTCTCTTCGAGCTTTGCATAGGAGTCTTCGGACAGCTCACCGTTCTTCTGGTACTCCTCAAAGAACTCCGAGAAGTCCGACTTGGAATTGTCTTCCGACTCTTCTTCGGAATTGTCTTCGCTTTCTGACTCCGACTCGCTTTCACTCTCCGAATTATCCTCGCTTGATTCCTGCGAGTTGTCTTCGGTGTTGGTGGACTCGGATTCCGATGTTTCCGTAGATTCCGTATTCTCGGACTCAGACTCCGTAGTCACACCCTGCTCTTCGTCGTAGCGTTTGACCGCATCTTCCTGAGACGGGCCAGTTGTACTCGACTGGGTGTCGAACTCAACGGACGTCCCGTTTTCATCTGCCACTAACTACTACCTCCTGTTTGATTACCTTGACCCATCTGCCTATCGGCCATTTGTTTGACGACATCCGGTCCAGCTTCCTGAATCAGCTGTTGCATCTGCTGGCCGCGATTCTCTTGTTTCATCTGTTCCCGGTCCTTGACCAGACCGGTAGTGTCCAGACCACGGGCCGCTGCCAAACGAGTCAGGAGGTCATCCAGATTGAGCCGCTGCGCGGCAATCTCCGGGCCGAACTCAACGATGTCTCCAAGGAAGGCCTTGAGCTTCTTCAGGTCACCACCGCGACCAAGGGCCTCGATGCCTGTCGTGATCTGTGGTTCGACGCTGCCGTCAGGGAACGTGCGGATGACGTTCTTCTTCTGCAGGCGGGCAATCTCACGGTTGACCACGGGCAGCTGGAAGTCCTGCGAAAGGACGCTGTAGACACCACCGAGGGCATCTTCCAGCTCTTGAGCCATCGTCTGGATTTCGGTCGCTGTAACACGCTCGGCATCACGCTGAATGGACGACGTAAGCAGGAATACCTGCTGCAGCCGACCTTCGATGACACCAGCCTGCTCGATGGCCGCTCTAAGGTCTGCGGCCTTGTCAGGTTGTACCGCCGAAATGTCGCCCTCTTCACCGGCAATATGCTCACCATTCTCGGCGTTCTGGAAGTGACGCGGACGGACGTGGCCGTTGGGACTCAGAAGCCAGATCAGCTTCGCTGAATTTGCGGCCAGCTGGAGGAGTGACTTCTGCAGACCTTCGTAGGCGCGCAAGTCACCGATATTCTCCATTGCCAGACCCTCGCCGTAGTTTCCACCGGGATTGGCAGTCCACCTAAGCGGAACCCATGCGGACTTGTTTTTCGGGTACGTCGCTCGGGAGTTGGGTACTGGCTTCTCGTTAATCTCCTGAGATACCCTCCACTTGTTACCCTTCAAGCGGATGTGTGTGTAGACATCAACTTCGTTCTTCTCTGCCTGTTCGTCAGTGATTCCAACAGCCTGCTTGGTGTTGTTATCCAGAACTTCTGGCGACAGCCGCTCCCATACAATGGACTCCAGATGGTTGCCCTCCCGGTCGCGCCGGGTGACATACTGGTTGAGTGGGAACATCTTCATCCCACCTTTCTCGGGTAGGAAGATCATGGCATTACCGCAGGCGACGAGATGGCGGATAGCCTCATACGCCTGAGGGCGCATGTTGCTCGTCTCGATGTCTTTCAGGATGCGATTTTCGTCCTCGGACAGTTTCTTCTTCACTTCCGAGGGCGGGATGTTCATCTTCTTTTCGAGCTGCTCCATGATGGCGTCATCCGGCGACAGCATGAAGAACTTCTGCCCCGGCGGGAAAAGTGCCAGCATGATCTTGGCTGCGAGGTTGTTCACACCACGCGACCCAAGGCTCTGGTATGGCTCCACTAAATCGGTATCCTCACTGTGCCCTTCCGGGGGAAGCAATGAGGGTATGGTCAGCTCGGAAGCCTTACGCGCCCGCTGGAGATGACTCGAACGCGAAGAGTCCAGTGTGTCGAACTTCTCGCGAACGGACTTGGCTGTCTCCCCTGCCATTAGGCCTTCAGGCCACTGCCACCAGCGCCGCTCGACGAAGACGAACTGGAACTGCTGCTGTTCAATGATACCGTCAGCGCCTTGATGCCTTTCCGCTTCTCATTGGCGGTCTTCTGGTCTTGACCTTTCGACACCCGCAGCTGCTCCTGCTCGGTGTTCGTTTCAGGTTCTGACGGAACGTCGGGTGCGTCAGCACTGCACACTTGTTTGTCCCTCTTCGATTTCTCGCTGTTTGTTCTCCTCCAACGCTGACTTGAGCTGGTCGATCAGCATGCGCCGACCGCGATACGCATAAAGCTCTCGCTCGGTTTCCTTCATGCCCGGCAACCGCATCGGGACTGCCTCGTCGAGCTGCTCGATCAGGTCTTCGGAGTAAAGTGGTACTTCGTTAATCATGACTCTGGTTTCCTGTCGTACAAAAAGGAGGCGGCGCCGGGTGGTGGACCCGACGCCGCCGGTAGGTAGACTTAGGAGGAGATGAGGAGACGGACCAGAGTGCGACAGCCGTATCCCTAAGGGCAGGGTTCTGTGTTAGAACGCTGGACAAGCCCCACCGGCACACTCGACGGACTCCAGAGCGTGCATGCTTTGGGCATCCTCAAGGTCCACTTCCTGAAGCTGGGCGGTGTACCGCTCGAACTCCTGCTGGGTCACCACTTCCTGCGGCAGGTAGGGGAACCCAAGGTCTTCCGCCCGGACGGTCGGATCGGCCCGGTACATGAAGCTCACTCCGACGTATTCGGACCAGTGGTCACACAGCCAGTCGATGATGGCCGATACTTCCTCCGGGTCGTACGAGATGGTGATCGAGGTATTGTGCTGCACATAGTGGCGCTGCAGCATCAGGTAGCGGTCCAGCTGGTTCACCGCAGGCTCGATGTTCACCTCCATGCCGTTCTCCAGCTTCGTGAAGCCGGTCGAGTTGAACTCCTCGGGCACGGTGANCAACACCGACTCCGGCTCACCCGGCTTGGCGAACACCTTGTANCCCGCCTTGCGGACCTTCTCGACCACCGGGTCATCCACAGAGAACGTGATGTTGTTGAACACATAGCGACCCACCGGGCGGTGCGCGCCCTCCGTGGTGTCCATCACCTTGGACAGCGTACCGCTGGGCTTGATGGTGGTGACGTTCTTGGGACGCGGTGTGTTCAGCTCGTCGGCCATGCTGTACGCAGCCGCTGTGCCGATACGCTCCAGCTCACGGTACTCGTACTCGCTGATGTCCTCGCGGGCGGTGATGCCCGTCAGGGACACACCACACAGCCTCAGGAAGTCGTTGTTCAAGTCCCAGCTCTCCTGCAGGATGCCGTCGTCGAGGTTGACGCACGTCTGCCTGTAGTTGGCTCGGGCGATCAGGTGGATGGCCCGACGCAGACTATGGCTGTCGCCTTGGAACTTGTTCAGGTCCGTCTCGACCAGATTGCAGAACGACTTGTCGGCCAGCAGGATTTCCGCACAGGGATTCACTCCGGCGAACCAAGGGGCACGCTTCATGGCCGACTTGGCGTTGATCAGTCCCGGCTCTGCGCCGCCTGTCTGGGACATCATCTCGAATACTTCTTCGAGCTGCTCACGGGTCGGCTCTTCGTAGAACACCAGCGAGTTATTCGATTGTTGGCGGTGGTGGTTGCCGTGGACCCAGAAGTCCTTCTTCGCCAGCGCGAACTCGCGCCACTCAGGGTGACCGTAGGGCAGCAGCATGATCTGAGCGGAACGCCGCGAGGACAGCACGGTGCCCATCCAGTTGCACACATCGAGGATGTCGATGGCACTCAACAGGCTCCCGGCCCGCTTGTTCATGATCCGGGCAATCGCGGGCATGGCCTCAGCAATCTGAGCATCGCCGCTGCAAATCCACCCGTAGCCAGCGAGACGCTCGCCACTGGGTCGAATCTGGCTGAAGTCCAGCTCCAGCTTGGTGGCGTTCTTTTTGCCAGCCATGAGCTTGCCGAATGCCTTGGCCCACGCCTCGGCGCTGTCACCTACCTGAATGACCCAGAGGCCAGAGTTGGGGTCGAACGTCTCGTAGTTGGAGTCCCAACCATTCTTGTCGTCACGCTCGGAACGGATGACCTCGATGTCCATCGGCTGGCGGAACCCGGTGAGCGTCCCGGTGACAGGCATACCGCCAATCCCGGTGCCCTGCAGCAGCAGCCACATGAAGTCCACCAGATCGTAGACCGTCTGTACCTTGGTGAATGCACAGTTGAACTGAGAGCTTTCTCGGGTGCGGGCCACCTCGGTGCCACCCAGCCACAGGGTGCGACCGGCAGGCAGGCTCTCGGTCTTGTCGATCAGCTTCGACAGCTGTTCCAGCTCGTTCAGCTCGGATGCGTTCAGTTCTCGACCCAACGCCCGCTCCCAGAGCCAACGCTGATGGTCGATGACGCGAGCCTGCAGCTCCGTCCAGTTCTCACGAACCTCACCCTTCACGTCATGAGGTCGCTTGTAGGTCCGCTGCGTCACAAGGTGACTGCGGAAGGAGAAACCCTCCGTCACAGTAGCTCCATTTGTTCTGAGTGAATGAGTGCGTGGAGGTCACACATACGCTCACGCAGTGTTTCCTCGTCGTCTTCGTTGCTGATTGAGTAATCCGCCTCGTCAGCATTAAGCTGACCTTCGGTGCCTCGACTGTCGGCCTGATATGGGCTTCGGTCGCGGTAGATGAATACGGACACCGCGCCCAGATCATCCATCCCGTTCTGCTCATTGACACGCCGCATGTCATCCACCACCACAGGGAAGCCCTGCTCCTGTAGTTTCTGGATGCGACGTTTGGCGAACTTCACCCAGACCTGAGAATCCAGCGCCCGAAGTTCTTCTCCGATGGCTAACTGTAGATCACGACCTGTGAACTCGAAGCCCGGAACCACTTCGTCCTTCTTCGAGCCATAAACGTACTCTCCGGCCTCGCTCGGCCAGAACCCGGCATCCATCAGGAAGTGTTTCGCCATGTTCTTCAACGGTGTCGCAAAGGACACGGAGCGGTAGCCCTTCTCTTGGATAAGCATTTGGGCTGCAGTACTCTTCCCCTGTCCGGGCTTCTCGGAGAAGAGTGCGATGATTGTTGGTTCACTCATGGGGTTGCCAGAGTATTGGTTCTCCAGTTTGCTTGTTGAAATCTTCGCGCCGCAGGATGCGGGCGACCTGTGCCTGCACTAGGAAGTCTTCCCAGCTGTAACCCTTGGACTCGAACGCCTTCCAGACGGACCACTGCGCCTGCGGAAGGTCTATATCCATCCCCTCCAGAAGTGCGTCAGCCCGCTTCTTACCGATGCCTTTGCACCCCTTATAGTTGTCCACGGGGTCGCCGGTCAGCGTCTGGTGGAGGTGGTTCAGGTCAGCCTCTTCGACCGACACCTCGGTAAGCTCTTCGCTCTTCGGGTCGTACACCTTACCGGGCACGGTCAGCATGTCCTTGTCGATGGACACGATGATCCGCTCGACGCTCCGGGCGTACTTGGTGTCGGCGGTCTGCAGGATGCCCA
>JGI1684J13235_1000406_pt1 | contig 16244 bp, 17 predicted proteins | sample PonA232FremontCA_2_FD_13235 | JGI IMG/M metagenome (IMG submission 13235) | reverse complement strand
CAGAGGTGAGCTTGGTCAACAGCTCTTCGAGGGGAAGCTCGTCCACAGTCTGGGAAATCTCCTGCATCGCGGAGGGCACCGTGGGTATTTCCGGATACTTCAGCCCCCGCTGAGCCAATTCCAAAGGCGTGTCCGGCATGAAATCGAGCTCAATCATCCGCTCTCCGGTAATATAGCTCATAACCCGGATTCTGGCCCGCAATCCTTTATCGATCAGGTCGTCAAAGAGCTCCTCGATCTGAATCTGTTTTCCCTTCCAATTGATTCGACGCGGATCTATCTGGATGGAGACCGGCATGTAAACGTTCATTTTCCTGGGGTCGGTCACCACGCGGATGTCCATCACCCTCCCCACGCGGACCCCCTTGAACTGGACCGGAGCGCCTTCGCTCAATCCGCTGACGGAGTGATCGAAATTGAGGACAAACGTCGTTCTCTTGACCCAGAAGTCGGACCGGGCCAAAAAAACCGCAAACAGTGCGGCAATGACCAACCCCCCGATCACAAAGGAGCCGACGAGGATACTTGCAGTTTTTCTTTTCATGTTTCGCCTTCCGTTCGTTCTCCCCCGCGGGTCAAAAAGGCCCTGACCCGAGTGTCCTGGCTCGTTTGCAACAGATTTTTGGGGCTGCCTCTGGCGATGATGTTTTTTTCCTTTCCGTCAAGGAAAATCGCGTTGTCCGCGATGGCGTAGATGCTGTCCAGCTCGTGGGTTACCACGACCACTGTTGTGTCCAGGCTGTCGCAGAGCTCCAGGATAAGATCGTCCAACAGCTTGGCATTGACCGGATCCAGCCCCGCTGAGGGCTCGTCGAAAAAGAGGATTTCCGGATCCAGGGCCATGGCCCTGGCCAATCCGGCACGCTTGAGCATCCCCCCGCTCAGCTCCGAGGGATAGGCGTTTTCAGCTCCGGTAAGCCCGACCAGAGCCAACTTGAGGGAAACAAGTTCCCAAATGTCCCTGGCGGAAAGCTTGGTGTACTGCTCCAGGGGTAGGGCCACGTTTTCGGCAAGGGTCATGGAGCTCCACAGGGCTCCTCGCTGATAAAGGACTCCTGAGCGGCGCATGATCGATTTTCGAACGTGATCCGGGGACCGCCAGAAATTGACGTCATGGTAAAGGACCTCGCCGCTGTCCGGCTCAACCAGACCGATCAGGGACTTGAGAAGCGTGGACTTCCCGCTGCCGCTCTCGCCCATGACCACGAGTATCTCACAACGCCGAACCTGGAAGCTCACTCCCTGCAGAACCGCCTGACTCCCGAAACCCACGTGCAGGTCCTCGACACTCAGGTGAATCTTGGAGCTTTTCAGTGGCATATCCTTTTGTTCCTTTCATCGCTCACCCCGGCGAGGGGACGCCTAGAATTTTTCCCTCTCCCGCGCAAGCGTATCTCGATATCGCACCGACGCGATGGGCTATATCCCTAAAAAGTTGCAGAGGACGGCGACAATGCCGTCCGCGGCAATGATGGCCACTGTTGCCATGACCACCGCGGAAGTCGCCGCAATCCCTACAGCCGCGGCGCTCCGGTCCGATCGCAGTCCGCGGAAGCATCCGGACATGGCCACCAGGAATCCGAAGAGAACACTCTTGAAAAGCCCGATCCCTAGATTGGTAAAGCTGAAGGCCATCCCGGCCTGGTCCATGAACTGTCTGAAGGGAATGTCGAGCATGCCCACGGCAACTAACATTCCCCCGAATATTCCCATGAAATCGGCATAGAGGTATAACAGGGGCATCATGAGGACCAGGGCCATGATCCTGGGGACGACAAGGAACTCCACAGGGGAGAATCCCAGGGTGTCGAGGGCGTCGATTTCCTCGTTCACGTTCATGGTTCCCAAATGGGCGGCATAGGCCGCCCCTGTCCGTCCCGCCATGATGATGCCAGTCATGATGGCAGCCATTTCCCGGGTCATGGATATGGTGACCAGATTGGCCACATAGATCTGCGCACCGAACTGCTGCAGCTGAACGGCTCCGACAAAAGCCAGAATAAGCCCGACCAGCAGATTGACCAGGGCGACAATATGCAGGGCCTGAACGCCACACTCCCGAATAAGGATCCACAGATCCTTCTTGCGGAAGGAGCTCAGGCCGAAGATGAACCTCAACGTGGCCCTCGTGGACCGGCCCAGAAAGTCGAGAAAATCGAGAACGTCCCTGAGAACGGCGAGAACCCCGCGGCCCACCGCCTCGACAACAAAGCCGCTTTCCGGCGTCTCATCGACTTTTTCCGTCGGCGGCCTGGCGGTGGCCATATCCACGAGACGCATCGCTCCTTTTGGAAGGCCGGTGAGATCGAAGACAATGCCCCTTTTGTGACAGACCTCCTCCAGGTGGAGCAAAACGGTTATAAGTCGGCTGTCCCAGGCAAAGAGATTCGCAGTAGCGAACTGTAACCGATTCACCCGGTTTTTCCGGCAAAAATCGTCCAGTTCCCGGACCACTTGGGGGAACAGAGGGTGCTCCATGGTCCAGGCCCCCTCCATGTCCAGCACAACAGTTCCATCCCCGCTGCTGCGCAGCCTGAATTTCGGCTCCGGGGTCTTTCCCGCACCGTACCTTTCCGTATGGGAGAATGCGTTGTCCGTCATTGCAGCACCGTCCTCTCCCGAGAGGAATTGGAGCGGAAGACGTGGCGTCTGCCCGCCACGGGTAAACTGCAGAGGGTCAAACAGACTGCCTCAGGAGGAATCTCAGTCCGTTTGCCCCGCCTCTTGCGCGGGAGATACCGGGAGTGGCCAAAGGCCTGATTGCGAAAGCCCGCTTCATCAAGGATACGCCGCAACCATTCTGCTCAATTGAAGAAAACCCTATTCTCTAGGTTGACCAAAAACACAGACAGCGTCAACTCGGCATCCTGGCTCGATGGACTATTCGTGGTTTTTCAGTGCCCCTATCGTGGCGCACGATATCGCGGTGCCATCGACCTGCGTTACACGCTGTTCCATCCCGAGCCAGTTCGTAGTCTCACTCTAAGAGACACGGAGAGCTCCAACTCCAGGCCCTCGCACACCCGGGATCAGATCATTGCCAACGAAGCGGACCTCCAGATGCTCGCGTCTCGGGAGCAGCATGGGTAGCGCGGGACCAGGCAGCTCAGGATGTCGGTCCGGGACAAGGCGATCATGGGGGAGAGGTTTTGCAGGTGCTACTGAGGGTGGGCGCATCCCCAAAATCGGCTATACGATGTTGACCTCTTGCCGGCAATGGGAGATAATGAAATGACAATNATGAGTCTGTTTTGACGCTGCTCACCCGCTTGGCTTCTATACAGCTTGTTGTCGCCTCATCTCCAGCCGCTCGCGCACCTTTTTCACTCGATCCATGCTTTTGATGGCCGGAGTTTTTCCAGATCTCAAAAGGAGGAGCATTCTCCGTATCTGAACACAAAACCGCTCCTGATTGTTATGAGAAAAAGGGCAAGAACAAAAACCGCAAAACCAATGCAAGGGATCTTGTATGAATGCTTATGTTGAATTTCGGCCTGAGGAACAGCGAAAATTTCCCCGAAAGAATGCCACAGGCATCATCACCCTCACTCCCGGAAACGGGGCGCGTGGCTATGCGGGAAAGATGTTCAACTTCAGCGAAGGGGGGATGGGATTAGCCACTGATGTGCCGCTGAACATCATGAGCCAGGTTCACATCGAGGTGGCCCAGTCCTCGGATCTGCCCCGGTCCAAGCGCTTCAAGGGGCGGGTGGTTTGGAGCCGCAACATCCACGACCTGGACTCCGGAATCTATCGCTACGGCATCAAGTTTGTCCAACCCGCTTGAGATGCCTCACACCCGGAAGGATTTGCAGTGTGCCTCTTATGGGGAGCCTACAGCCTGCTGGCGACCCTGCAGGCCTTGCAGGCCCCTGAGCGAGCACGTGCGGCATCCGTGAGGGAGAGAACCCCGGCCAGATTCTCCAAACGCGTATTGTAGACGAAGATGCGCTGCACATCCGCAAAGATCATGGTTCGCAGAGTAGCGGTCAGACTGTCGTTCATCTCGCAGGCCAGAACCGGAGCGGACATGATTCTTTCCACGCTGACCCCCTGATCCACTCCGTGCCTGTAGGCCACAACCGCATCGGACATGGACAGAACACCCACAGGCTTTTGCCCCGAGTCGTCGAATACGGCCAAGGCCCCGATCCTTCCCTCGAGCAGCGTCTCCAGTGCGTGCTGGAGCACATCCGAGGTAGAGCACCCCATGACAGATGGATGCATGACATCCTCGGCGGTGAGCCAGCCGTCGGCCTCGGGCCTGAGCTTGCCCGAACCGTAGAGATTGCGCCGGCACTGAATGCAGAAGTGGTACATGGCTCCTACGATATCCGCATACCCCACCACTCCTGTAATGCCTTCCCCGTCGTGCACGTAAACGCGTCGTATGCCGCGATCCAGCATTGTAGCCAGTGCGGTCTCCAGCCTGTCCCCTGGATGGCAGCAGAGGGGCTCGCCCCCGGCAATCTCTCCCATGCGGGTGTCCAGTTCCACTCCCACATAGTACATGCCCGCTACATCGGTCTTGGACACCACGCCAAGGCATGCTCCGCCCTCTTCTTCCACCAGCACCGCCCCGGTCTTGTACTTGACCATGCGCGCAATACAGCGGGCGATGCTCTCTTCGGGATCGCAGCGCACGACTTGTCTGCGCATCGCCTCGGCGACGGTGACGGAGCTGAGAACGTTGCCCTTGCTTGCGGTCATGGCCTGTCCGTTTTTGGAGTGGGCATGGTTGTCAGGGCTTGGAATCCGGCTAGAGGAATCGCTGCAACACCTGGTAGAAGACGTCGGAGATGTAAACCACGCCCAGGATGCGCTCTTCCCGGACAACCGGAATCCTGCGGACATGCTTCTTGATCATGATGTCGATGATGCGCAGGATGTGCGTTTCCGGAGCGATAATGAGGACATCCGGGGTCATGAGGTCCTCCACCCAGAGGCTCCGCAGACGCTCCAGAGATGCGTCGAAAAGGCCCTCCGGCAGCTCCTCCTCCATCTCACCCCAGACCCGGATGTGCTTGGGTCGCACATAGAGCAGTATGTCGTACATGGAAAGCATTCCGGCCAGCCTGCCGCTGCTGTCCACCACGGGCATGCCGAAGACCCGCCTGGACTCCTCCAGGCTCGCCCTGCGGAAGAGGGAAATCGCCTCGGAGAGCGGCATATCCGGTGCGAGAACATGGTAGTCGGTCCGCATCACATCCTTGGCTGTGAGTTCCATAGGCTCTCCGAACAATACGCCTCAGTAAGCATTTCGAGCTGGCATCAACGCCACGGACAGGCCGGAATGCACACTGATCAGGCATGTCCCGGCTACTCGTCACCCTCGAAGTAGACATCCTCGAAGGAATCGATCAGGGATCTGAGTTTTTCGATGTTGTCCCTATCCACGGTCTGCTTGCACCGCATGGCATAGACGAGCATATGGTGCAGCAGCGTGACCTTCTTGGTGTACTTGTCCGCATTGAGATGGATTCGCTGGGTCAGGAAATACTGATTCACGATTTCCTGGAATTTTTCCGCGTGCTCCTCCTTGTTGGAGATCCAACGGACAAGCTGGTTGTTCTCCTTTGCATTCTGTGGACTCAGTTTCTTGATCCTCTTCATGGCCTTTTCCATGGTGGTCGTGTGCTCCCTGAGCATATCGATGCGCATGGAGTCGTCGTAGATCCCGCAGGGGATCTCGCAGTGCGCCTGAGCGGCCGAGCTCAGAGCAAAAACCGCAAGGACCGCCATCAAGAGGATGCTTGCCGAGCGTTTGACCATGGTCTGCCTCCTTGGCCTATTGAGGTTGTTCGAGGGCCGGTCCGCTCTTCGCTCGCCCGGGCCGAGGAGCACGGATTCGTGAGCAGTGTTGTGGAAGTTCCTCCTCCCGGGCGAAGGAGAGAGCTCAGGCCTCAAGACTGGCAGGGCGCGATGCCTGCTGCTTCTTCCCACCACCGTACCCTTTATGATGGAATATGCAGAGCGTTATTGCAACAGGGAAAGCGCTTTTCCTCAGAAATCGAGCCACCCCTTCAGCTTGCTCTTCGAAAGGATCCCGGCTGGTTGGCTGTTTCCGTCTCCGGTGCTAAAAGGACGAGCATCGGCACGGAAAGAATGCTTTTCGCGCACAGTTTTGCGGCAACCGCTTCCATCACCCCAAAACAGGATCGAGACCATGGACCGATTCCGAATCAAGCGACTCAACTCTGGAGGCCTGATCACCACCTATCACTGCCCTTCCCGCTGCGGTCACTGCTTGTACAATTGCAGCCCCTCCCGCAGCACGGACTCCATCGACCCGGACACAGCGGAAGATGTCTTTCGGACTGTGCGCGCCATGGGATGCGGCTCGATGCATATCGGCGGGGGCGAGCCCCTGCTGCACCCGGAAGGGCTTGCCCACGTGCTCGAACGGATGCGAAGGACGGGAATGGGGCTGGATTATGTGGAGACCAACGCCTCCTGGTTCCGGGACGAAGAATCCTCAGCAGCCATGCTCAAGGACCTGCGGGAACAGGGGCTGCACAGCCTGCTTCTGTCCATCAGTCCCTTCCACAACGAGCGCATACCCGCGGATCGGATCGGCGGAGCCCTGGAAGCGGCCAGGAAAGCGGATATCGGGGTTATCCCCTGGGTTGCCGATTTCTGGCGGGACCTGGCCCAATTCGATGGGGAGCGGCCCCATTCCCTCCAGGAATACCGGGAACGCTTCGGCGAGGACTATCCGCTCCAGATCCTGCGGCGCTACTGGATCCATTTCGGCGGCCGCGCCCTGGAAACCTTCCGGCCCTATCTGCCGGGGAAAAGCCCCGAGGAGCTCCTTGCGGAAAAATCGGTCTGCAGCAGGGAGCTCCTGAGCACGGGCCACTTCCACATCGATCTCTACGGGAGCTACATTCCGGGCCTCTGCTCGGGACTTGCCATCGATATGCGGGATCTGGGCCATTCCCTTGCCCAAGAGAAATACCCCCTGATCACCACGCTCTTTCAAAATGGCGTGGCCGGCCTCATGGAGATCGCGGAGCGCGACTGGGGCTATACGCCCCGCAAATCGACGTATCTGAATGCCTGCGACCTGTGCACCGAGATCCGCTCCTTCCTGATGCAATCGGGATATTTGGATTCCTGGGAGTTGCGCCCCAGTGAATTCTACGCCCCGAAAAATATGGCACTGCATCCGGAAGGGACCTCTGGCGGGCACTCACCGAGCTGATTCGGTCCAGATTCGGGCCGCATTCGGGATCGATCTCCTCAAAAGCGCGAGGTCGGGAAGAGCTGCTCCGTCCATGAATACACGTATCCTGGGGCGATATTGCCGGACTGATGCTTATACAGGGTCCCGATCGGAGACTTCAATCTGAAAAAGCTGTTGACCGAACAACCCCGAAAAGATAATTTGTTCGAGACAGTTGAGTAAGCAACAGTATATGGGGTTTCAGCCTTCGGCTCCCTGAACGCCAACCCACCGGATCCGACTATGAAGCGACAGACCCTTTCCCATGATCCCGCTGTCCAGTTCTCCTATCTCTCGGAGAAAAAGAAATCCCTGATCTACAGCGAAACCCTGGAAGTCCTCCAGTACACCGGTGCGGAGATCCATCACGAGCAGGCCAGAAACCTCCTGCGGGAGCAGGGTTGCAGTGTTCGGGACAAACGGGTCTACATCCCCTCACAGCTCGTCAAACGCTGCCTGCAAACAGTGCCCCCGGTCACCACGGTCCATCGCTGGGATCGCAAGGGACGTGTGCACATCGAGCCCTATAGAAGCTACTTCGGTCCGGGCCCCACCTGCCCTTATTTCGTTGATCCATACACTCGGGAACGACGCCGCTACCTGCGTCAGGACGCGGCCCATGTGGCCCGTGTCTGCGACTCCCTTCCGGAAATCGACTTCGTGATGTCCCTGGGCTCGATCTCCGACGTCCCGGACGGGCTGGAGGAAGTCTACGAATTCGCCGAGCTGGTCCAGGAGAGCAGCAAACCGGTTATTGCCTGGTGCTATTCCAGAAAGCACTGCAGATACATCCACGAGATAGCGAGCGCGGTCGCAGGCGGCAAGGAAGAGCTGCGCCACAGGCCCATCTACTTCTTTTACAACGAACCGCTCTCCCCGCTGATGTGCGACTACAACGCTGCGGACAAGCTCCTGTACTGCGCCCAGCACGGCATCCCGCAGATATTCGCCCCGGCCAACACAAGCGGGGCCACCGTGCCCGCGACCCATGCGGCCCATCTGGTGGTCACGCTCGCCGAATCCCTCATCGGCGTTGTCCTCTCCCAGATCCGGCAGCCCGGATCCTGTATCATTATCGGCGGAACCCAGTCCGTGCTGGACATGCGGCGCATGATTTTCACCTATGGCGCTCCGGAGCTGAGCGTTCTGAGCCTTGCCCTTACCGAGCTCGCGGATTATCTGGAGCTGCCCGTCTTCGTGGCCGGGGGCTGCAGCGACGCCAAGATCACCGATACCCAGTCGGCCATGGAATCCACGTTTTCCCTGCACTCGGCCCTTCTCTCCGGTGCCAACCTGGTGCATGACGTGGGATTTCTGGAATCCGGCATGACCGGTTCCATCTTTCAGCTTGTTCTCGCCAACGAGGTTCTGGGCATGGGAAGACGGATCATCCGTGGATTTTCCGTGGACGACCGAACACTCGGCCTGGAGGAGATCAATAACGTGGGTCCCGGTGGAAGCTATCATGGCACGGATTTTACCAGGAAGATGTCCCGGGAGCACTGGAAGCCGGAGCTCATGGAACGGCGCGACTATGAAGCCTGGAAATCCGATGGGGCGAAAGGGATGCGCAGCAGAATCAGGGAACGCACCCTGAAGATCCTGGAGGAACCCTCGCGACGGAAGGATATTTCCAGCGCCGTCCAGGACAGGATCCAGGAGGTCCTGGACAAGGCGGAAACCGGGTAAGTTGATCAGGGTGCCAGCCTATTGAAAATGTCTGAATCAGGCAGGATGTTCAATTATTTCAGTCTCGCAGAACAATCATCCCCAATGAGGGTCTGAATCCGGCATCTATTTGTGAAGCCAAGTCAATCAGACGCCCTTTTGTCACCTCAAACAGGTGCCGCACAACACAGTAATTGGAAGATTGGGGCGCCCTGCTCAGGGCGTGAAACCCTATGGAGGGACGATGCCCAAGGAATATATCGTTTCAGCAGTAGGAGGGAATCGCCCGGGGGTCGTCGCGGAGTTGACCAAGCACATCTATCTGTCCGGCATCAACATCGAAAACTCCTGTATGACCCTGCTGGCGGAATATTTTACCCTGATGCTCCACATCAGCGCCAGGGAGGATACCGCGGTGGATTCCCTCCAGGAAAAGCTGCGGACCATGGAAGAGGAAACAGAGATAGCCACCCGCATCCTTCCCGTCCCCTACCAGAAGCAGGATACCGCACAAGGGGAACCCCCCTGCTACGCTCTGCGCATCCGGGGGGAGGACCGCTCCGGCATTATTTACAAGACCTCCCAGTTCCTGGCCCAGCGGGGGGTGAACATCCTGCGGATGGACACGCGCGTGGAGGAGGACCCGCACGGCGAATGCTCCCTCTTTCGCATGTACACCCTGATCGAGATTCCAGCGGACGTCGACGAGGAAAACTTCCGCAACGAGCTGGAGTCCCTGTCCCATGAGATGCAGGAATCCATCACCCTGACCAAGGCCCCTTCAGCCGCTTGAGCGATCCTATGCCCCAAAGATTTCGCATCACCGTCAACCCCCTGGAAGAAACCGTCGAGACCAAGCCCGGTGAAAATCTTCGAGAAACCCTCCTCCGCAACGGAATCAACATCGAGGGTCCCTGCGGAGGGGAGGGCATCTGCGGCCAATGCGGCATCTGGGTGGAAAGCCCGGACGACGTTCTCCCCACCCCGCACAAAAAGATTTCCTCCGACCAGGAGGCAGACGGCCTCAGGCTCTCCTGCAGGGTCTATCCGCACGCGGACATGACCATCCGCCTGCCCGAAGACTTCAGCAGGGATGCCCACAGGATCCGCCAGGCCCAACACATCCTGGAGGGGGAGCGCATCAGCTGGGGACGCGTTGCCAGCGCGGTCCATATCTATCAGGAGAATGAAACCTGGTGGCTCCACTACGACAGAATTCAGGAGCCGGTATCCATTCCGGACTGGCACCGCGATTCGGAGCCCAAGGGACTGGCTGTGGATCTGGGAACCACCACCATGGTGGTCACCATGGTGTCCCTGGTCTCCGGTGAGGAGCTGGCCACCGCCTCCAGCCTCAATCCCCAGAGCAGCTACGGGCACGATGTGATCACCCGTATACGGCACGGCTCCACCCAGGAGGGGCTGGAGCGGCTCCACGACACCGTGGCCAGGGGCTTAAACCAGCTCATCCGGCAGGCCTGCGCGGACTCGGAGTCCGATCCCAAGGAGATCCTGGATGTGGTGATCGGGGGGAACACCACCATGCTCCAGCTCGCGGCGGGTATCGATCCCTCCCCGCTGGGGGTGATCCCTTTCCGTGTGGATATCGAGAGTGGCACGAGCTATCCGGTCTCCAGGTTTGGACTGGAGATCAATCCCGCGGCGCGAGTCTACGTCCCTCCGGTAGTTCACGCCTTCATCGGAACGGATGTCACAGCCGGCCTGCTCATGAGCGGCGATTTCTTCGACGACGGCACCAGGGTTCTGTATATCGATGTGGGCACCAACGGGGAGATCGCGGTGAACAATCAGGGCCACAGGCTCGTAGCCTCCACCGCCGCGGGCCCCGCATTCGAGGGCGGCACGCTCCACAGCGGCATGCGCGCCTCGCTCGGAGCGGTTTCCAGCGCCTCCACGGACGGATACGACCTGGAGTTCGCCACAATCGGGGATGTTCCCGCCAGGGGCATCTGCGGCAGCGGAATCGTGGACCTGCTGGCCTGCCTCCTGGATCTGGGAATCGTAGACCCCACCGGCAAAATGAAGACCGCCGGGGAATCCCCGGGCGTGAGCCCCTCCCTTCAGGAAAGGCTCGTGCTCCTGGAGGGCCAGCCCGCCCTCAAGCTGGGGGACAAAGTCTTCTTCACCCAGGCGGACATCCGGGAAATCCAGCTCTCCAAGGGGGCCATCCGGGCCAGCATCGACACCCTGCTGGCGGATGCCGAGCTTTCGGCAGAGGCGATGGAGCAGATCATCATCGCAGGCGGGTTTGGATATCATCTCAATCCCAAGAACCTGGAACGGATCGGGCTCATCCCCCCGAATACTCACTCCAGGGTCGATTTCGCGGGCAACACCAGCAGGAGCGGCTGCGTCTGGCTCCTGAACGACATCACCTATCGGCGCTATCTGGAATCGCGGATCTCCGGCATCAGTCACGTCTCCACAGCCGAGCATCCGAGCTTTATGGAGCGCTACATCTCCAGCATGGAGTTCTCCTGATACTCTTGGCGAGGCCCTCTCCACGGAATTCCCGCAAGGGGCCCTGTCCCCCTCAGGTTGCCAGGCGCACCAAATGGGGGCCAAAGACCAGCACACCCACAACAACGGCATGGCCGGCAGCCACGAGGACCCCTCCGGCAGCCGCATCCTTGGCCCTGCCTACCGCGGGATCAGGGCCCTGCACGAGGGCGTCGGAAAGGACCTCGATCGCCGTGTTCAGGGCCTCGGCGATCCATACGAGAGCGATCGCCAGCACGAGCCAATTCCACTGCCCAGCGGAAAGGGGAAGATACGCTCCGAACCCCACCACCGCGACTGTCGCTGCGGCGTGGATGCGGGCGTTCCTCTGGGTCTTGAGCAGCAGGACGATTCCGTAAACAGCGCAGCGCACGGACTCGAGGAATCCCGTTCTTGTTCTGGCCTCCATGGAATCTCTCTCCTTCCTTTGCGAACCGTCCCTGAACATTCTATACCTCAGGTGATGTGTTTAAGGCATCGCCTCATCTCCGGCAACGGAACGTACCGCCTGCGCCATCCTTGCCGGGGCATCCTCGGGCAGGTAGTGTGAGGCCTCTTCTACCCGGTCCAGACCGGCTCGGGGAAAATGGGCATTCCATCTTTGCAGATAGGCCTGTCTTCCGAAAATGGGGTCACGCATGCCCCAGACCAGACGCACCGGAACGCTGTCCAATAGGGAGAGCCGTTTTTCGATGTCTGCGACCCAATCCGCTGAGCCGCGTAAATGCATCGCGAGCTCCGGTACGGCATAGCGCGCCTCAGGATCGCGAAAGGGGCGGATATAGGCCCGCAGCGCGCTCTTGTTTCGCCTGTTTTCCCGGCTCATTCCCAGGGGGAGAATCCAGCGGGGAAAGACATTATAGTGCCTGGTGAGCCACCGGCCCAGAGAAGAGCCCATGAACAGGGAAAAGGCCCTGGTGTCCCAAAACGGCGGCCAGCACCAGGTGTTGGCCAGAACGAGCCCCTCTATCTGTTTGGGGCGCTCCACAGCCTGGCTGAGGCCGATAGGCCCGCCCCAGTCCTGCCCTGCCAGAATAAACCGCTCGATGCCCAGCTTCTCGAGGAGCAACCGCACCCACGCGGCGTGTTCCGCGGGGGTATAGCCGTATCCCTCGGGGGGCCGGGAATAGCCGAATCCGGGAAGATCCGGTGCGATGCAGCGGAAGCCGTTTTGCAGGCGCCGGATCACTCCGCGGTAGAGAAAGGACCAGGTGGGGTTGCCGTGCAGCATCAGGACAGGGGTGCCCCGTCCCTCGTCCACGTAGTGCAGCTCCGCTCCATCCCTGCGGAGCCAGCGTGAGGGAAAGGGCGAGTCCGGCACTTGTGTATGAAAGGCCTCATCCTCGGGAGCCTTTTTCCGCATGGGACCTCTTTGCAAAATCCGCGTTTCCTGGCAAGCTGCAAGGATCAGTTTGTTGCCGCTTGGCTCTGCTCTTGAGGAGACGGCTTATGAGACTTAGGCTATGGGCTCAAGGCGACAGGTGATAGGCGGTTTTCCCGAGGAGACATGTACGCGACGAATCCAACAGGGGATGGGTATCATGGTCCCGGATGAGCACACGCTTTCCAGCTATCTGGAACAATACCTCCAGGCCAGGCTCAAGGAGATTCCTGCCGCCATGCCCGGCGCGTCCAACCCAGGTTCCGGAAAGAATGCTGGCGATGACGGCAACAACAACTCCAAAGAGGCGTCGCGCAAGCGATTGGAGCGCTACCAGTACGCCATATGGCGCATGAAGGACAGGCTGTCCTACGGCTTCTTCGGCTCCTCCTCGGAAAAACTGGCTGACGACTTTCTGAGCCGCTTCGACATCGAGGTGAAAAAGCACTCCGAGGACTACTACTCCATCTTGAAGCGCGTGCTGCAAACGGAGATGGACTGCTATTCCATCCTCATGCAGCAGGAACGGGAAAGCCCGGAGATGATCCTGGACTACTACCGCAAGATGCTCACGGGCCACAAAAAGCCGAGCTCCTGACTCTACCACAGCCTGGACGAGCTCAGATCCCGATCAACCGGCACTTCACCCGAATCTCATCTGCCCGCAGCTCGATGATCGAGCCCTCGCAGAGGAATCCCTTCCGCAGGTGCTCCGCAACACTCTCCGCCTCCTCCGTGGGGACGTCGCCCACAGGGGCCTCGGATCCCTGCCCCACCTTGTGGAAGACGACCACCCTGTTTTCGTCAGTTGGATGAAGACGAAAGGTCAGCGGCTCCCGCTTGCGGCATCTTTCCAGCTCCTCGCTATACGTATGCACGAGATAGAACCGGAGCACGCTGCTCTTGTCGCTTTTGTCGAATAATACGTTTATGAAACCCATACAAGTCCTCTTTCGACCGGAGGTCCTCTCATTCATGCCCTCCTCTATGAGTTGTCCAGCCCATAAGGGTCAGAAGCAATTCAGCATCATCGCTCATAATCCCGTCCACTCCGATATCCAGCAATGAACGGGCATATTCAGGGTCGTTCACGGTCCAGATATGGACCTCCACTCCCAGACTGTGGCCCGCCCGGATAACATCCGGTGTGGCCAGCTTCCTCCCTTCGCGTTTGGGCGGGATCTGCAGGGCCGGCGCCGGCGGGGTGTATCCGGCAAGCTCCCCGCTCGATGCACGTAGGATGAGGTCCCGCGCCTCTTTATATCCGAAATTGGTGGGCATCTCCGGGTCCAGTGCCCGCACCCGCTGCACCACGCTGTCCTCGTGACTCGCGAGGAGGACCCGGTCATGGGCCTCCTTGTCCCTCACGATCTCCAGCAGCCGCTCGCACAACTGTTCCGAGTCCTGCTTGATCTCCACGGTTATATGCGTCTGGGGAAAAGCATCCAGGACCTCTCCCAGAGTCGGAATAAGCACCCCCTGTCCGTGCCAGGTCCTCTCGCCGCTGGATTCCACAAAGCCCCAGCCCGGATCGAGCTCCCGGATTTTTTCAAAGCGCGTTTCCGAAATCTTCTCTTTACGGCCGCAGGTCCGTGCTGTGGTGCGGTCGTGGTGCACCACCACCTCCTTGTCCCGCGTCATCCATACATCCAGCTCCAGATAGGGGATGCCCTGCTTCACTGCCGCCCGGAAGGCGGGCAGCGTGTTTTCCGGATAGCTGACATTGTCTCCTCTGTGGGCGAAGAACCTGGGCGGCTCGGGAAGAAAGAATCGTGTCATCTGTGTTCTCGTTTCAAGTCAGAAGTTGGAAGTCGAAGAAGGAAAGCTTTACAACTCCCCAAGATATTGTGCTTTATTCAACCAGGATCACTGTATCCTACTCCATGTCTATCTTCCTCACATTTCCTTATACCTTTTCTCCTGTCACTCGTCACGAGTTCTGTGCCACATAGCAGAAACTTTTCACTTTTCACTTTTTACTTTCAACACAAGATCTATTCCCTGGCCCGACTCCTCCCCCGAAAAACGTCCACTTTGACCAAGAGGCCGATCCCGATCAGAAAGAGGATGTTCAGGACCAGGATGGAGGCCCGCTCCGAGCCGGTGGCGTCCGCGATCAGGGCGAAGAGAAATGGGCCCATGATGGAGGAGAACTTGTGGCTCAGGGTGTAGAATCCGAAGAACTCGGCGTATTTGCCCCGCGGGACCATGCTCCCGAACAGGGAGCGGCTCGCGGTCTGGCTCCCGCCCAGAACCAGGGCCACGGCGAAGCCCATGATCCAGAACTCCAGAGCGGAGTCGATGAAAAAGGCGTACACGGTGATGCCCATAAACACGACGAGGCTCGCCACGATGGCCCGCTTGGTGCCCAGTCTCTCTGCAACGAGTGCGAAAAGCAGGGACCCGGGCATGGCCACGAACTGGACCATGAGAAAGCAGCCCAGCACCGTGCCGGTGGAAAGGCCCAGCACGTCCCTGGCGAAGACCGCGGACACGGTGATGATGGTCTGGACCCCGTCGTTGTAGATCAAGAAAGCCACCAGGAACAGGAGGAGATCCGGATAGCGCTTGAGCTCCGCAAAGAGCCTGGCGTATCGGACCAGGCCGTGGGGGACGGCCTTGGAGGGAGGCATGCGCAGCGCGCCGCGCATGAGGTAGAAGGAGAGCATGCCGAACCCGGCCCACCACAGGCCGGCCAGGACGAATCCGGCCCTTGTTCCGGCTCCGCGTCCGGCAAGACCGACGAGCCCGGGATAATAGATCAGAATGACCGCCAGGAGCAGGGCGATGCCCCCGCCGATATAGCCCAGGCCGAAGCCGTACGCGGAGAGGCGGTCGATGTCCTGGTCACCGGAGAGTGCGGGGAGATAGGCGTTGGTGAAGATGTTGCCCGCAGCGAAGGCCCAGTTGGCGAGGATGAACAGGCCAGCGGCCAGGAGATGGTCCCCGTATCCGGCCAGGGCCAGGAGGCCCGTGGCAAGGGAGCCCAGCAGGCAAAAGCCCGCCCAGAGCTCGGGATGCCTGCCGCTGCGGTCGCCGAGGGCGCCCACGTACGGAGCGGCAACCGCCACGAGGAACATGGACAGGGAGACGGAATAGCTCCAGAGCACGCTCGCCTTGAGAGTGTGGTCCACAAAAGGCAGCTGCGCTCCGGTCTCGGGGACGATACGCACGAAGTACACCGGCAGGATGCCGGCCAGAACGATCGTGGCGAACGCGGAGTTGGCCCAGTCGTAGAGGCACCACCCCACTCGCGCACGCACGCCGGCGGGACCGCGGCTTCCGGGCTGCCCCATCGTCCGCCTCCTTCCCTGCTCCGCCGCTTGCAGGCCGGATCGCTTTTGTTTATTCTCGTGTAACTATTCACCACCCCACTGATCGATGTAAGCCGACGCGGGGTATTTTGACTCATTTCTGCGGAGACTCTGCCAGATTTTCTTCGCTCGCCAC
>JGI1684J13235_1000402_pt1 | contig 16351 bp, 14 predicted proteins | sample PonA232FremontCA_2_FD_13235 | JGI IMG/M metagenome (IMG submission 13235) | reverse complement strand
GAGCTTGGGGGGCTTCTGGAGGATGAGAAAACAAGAGATCTTAAACCCGAATTGCTGGATTTGGGGGTTAATACAGTCATCGTGACCAAGGGGAGCGAGGGGGCAAGTTACTTCTCCGAGAGGGAAAGTTTTTCGGTTCCCGGATTTTCCGTGGAAGTTGAGGATACTACAGCGGCGGGAGATGCTTTTGCTGGTGCCATGGCAGTAGGAATTGCCGAAGGTGAAAACCCCCGCGACGTGATAAAGTTTGCGAATGCTGCCGGAGGATTAGCAGCGGCGAGTTCCGGTGCGCAACCTTCTTTACCCTCTAGAGAAGAAGTTGAGAAGTTCCTAAAGAGAAGAGGTGGCTATTGATGTCCGAAGCCCCGGCTGAAGAAGAAGCAAAAACCGAATCAGTTAACGAAGAAAACGGACAACTTGTTCGTATGGACGGGATAACCAAGCGTTTTGGCGGCCTTACTGCCTTAAATGAGGTTGACCTGGCTATAAACGATTCGGAGGTAGTGGGGCTGGTCGGTGATAACGGTGCCGGTAAATCTACTCTAATAAACGTCCTGGCCGGAGCACTGGAACAAACTAGCGGGAACATATTTTATAAAGGCAAAAAGGTCGAAATCAATGCACCCGAAGACGCCAAGGATCTCGGAATAGAGACGGTTTACCAGGACCTCGCCCTGGCTGACAACCTGGACGTAGCCGGAAACCTGTTTCTTGGTAGAGAGATATCAAACTACTCCTTTGGACCGTTGAGGTTCCTTGCCAAAAATAAAATGAACGAAAAGGCGGAGGAAGTTCTAGACGTTTTAAATATAAATTTTGATACCATGAAGGCAAAAGTCCGCAATTTATCCGGCGGGCAGAGGCAGGCCATAGCTGTAGCCAGGTCGATATATACGGACCCGGATTTGGTGATCCTGGACGAGCCTACTGCTGCACTTGCAGTTGAAGAATCGGAACGAGTTCTTGAATTGATCAACGACCTCCGGGACGAGGGCATAGCGGTCATCTTTATTAGCCATACATTGCAGGAGGTTTTCAACGTAGCTGACAGGATAGTCATTTTAAACCAGGGAAACAAGGTTGGAGATATGAAACCGGAAGAAACGAACATCGACGAAGTAGTCAAGCTGATGATCGGGGGAAGATACGAAAACGATGAGCCGAATTAGCGGCTGGAGAGAAGCGATAGCTGATTACGGTATATATATTGGTTTCATCGGGCTTATCATAGCTCTTAGTTTGATCACCGATCGGTTTCTGACGGTTCGAAACCTGCTTAACGTTGCCGAGCAGGCGTCCCTGATTTCGATAGTCGGTATAGGGATGACGGCGGTCATACTTATGGGTGAAATTGACCTATCCGTCGGGTCGGTAGTTGCCCTATCTGGTGTAGTTACGGCTGGAAGCCTGACCGGTGGCTTTGGCATGCCGCTTTCCATTCTCATTGGGCTCGGGGTTGGGGCAGCGCTTGGATTGGTCAACGGTTTTATCACTGTCTACGGTGAAATACCTTCATTTATCGTAACCCTGGGTATGCTTTCAGTAGCAAAAGGGTTAACTTTACTGTATACGGGCGGTGAACCGATCTGGGGCTTTGGAGAAGCCTTCGAATTCATAGGGGGCGGAAAAGTTTTAGGAATTCCGCTTCCGGTTATAATCGCTGCCGTGTTATACATATTGACTTTGATCGTTCTCAACTGGACCCAGATAGGCCGCTATATCTACGCGATAGGCGGGAATCAGAGGGCCGTCAGGCTCGCTGGAGTTAAAGTGGAAAGGTTGAAGACCGCCGTATTCGGGTTATCAGGTTTTTTTGCCGCGGCGAGCGGGATCATACTTGCCTCTCGGCTCGCCTCAGCCCAACCGACGGCAGGTTCGGGCTGGGAACTCGATGCCATTGCCGCGGTGGTGCTGGGAGGTACGAGCCTGTACGGAGGTGAGGGTGGCCTGGCCGGGACTTTAATCGGAGCATTGATATTTTCCGTTATAAACAACGGAATGATTTTAACCGGAATACCCACCTTCTTTCAGTACGTCGTGAAGGGTGGAATAATAATTCTTGCCCTTCTTCTGGATAAGAAGCTCAGGCAGTCTTAGGGGCTGCCAGCTTAACCACAAATCAAACTTACCATAGGGGGTGACCTCCAGTGAAAACAGGAGGTTCAAAGTTAGTTCTAAGTATTTTGATGGCAGTTCTTTTAGTTGGTGGAACGGTGGCTTTCGCGAGCGCCCAGGAATACACTCTGGGTTTGTCAATTTCCACTTTAAACAACCCGTTTTTCGTTAGTTTGCGGGACGGAGCAAAGGAAGCTGCTGAAGAACACGACGTAAATCTGGTAGTAGCTGACGGCCAGGATAGCGTCTCAAAACAGATGTCCGATATAGAAAACTTAGTTTCTCGTGGAGTCGATGCTATCCTGATAAACGCGACTGACGGTGAAGCAGTTGTTCCCGCAGTTGAAGAAGCAAATGATGCAGGTATTCCCGTACTCGCGATCGATAGGGGTATAAGTGGCGGAGAAGTTGCCATCTACGTAGCTTCCAATAACGTTACCGGCGGGAAGATGGCTGCTCATTACACTGCCGCAAAGATGGCGCTGCAGGGTAAAATCGTAATGCTGGAAGGAATTCCAGGCACTTCAGCAGCCAGGGAAAGAGGTCAGGGTTTTACTGAAGTTATTAATTCACTGTCGGGGGTAGAGATAGTTGCTTCGGAGCCCGCCGGATTCGCACAGAACGATGGCTACGAAGTAATGCAGAACATCTTAACTGCTCAACCGGAAATAGACGCGGTCTTTGCCCAGAACGATCTGATGGCACTCGGTGCGCTTCAGGCGATAGAAGGTGCTGATAGAGAAGACGAAATGTTCGTAGTTGGATTTGATGCAATTGACCCTGCAATCCAGGCAATTGAAAACGGCAGAATGTCCGCTACGATAATGCAACAGCCAACACTGATGGGAAGGATGGGAGTTGAAAACGCCGTGAAGTTACTTGAAGGCGAGATGGAAGTTCCGGAAGGAGAAACTAAATTCGTTCCGGTACCACTCAAACTGATAACTCAGGACAATCTGGGCATGGCTCAATAAGGTTATTTATTCTGGAGGGGCGATTGAACGCGTCCCTCCAGTTTTCTAAAAAACCTGTTTTTCTTTCCAACCTTTGAATTTCCCCACCCTTTTAGCTAACATCATCCGATATGTCGTCACTAACGGAAAGAAGTTCCGTGGTTTACTTGTTGCTAACGTTTGTAATATTTATCTGGGGGCTGAACTTTAGCCTCGTTAAATGGGCGGTTTCCGAGATCTCTCCCCTGCCCTTTAACGTCGTCCGCTATACGCTGGCTTCTATCGTTATACTCGTGATTTTACTGCTGCGGAAAGGCTGGCGACCGATCCCTCTCGTCGACGGTTTAAAGTTCCTCGGTCTGGGGATAGTCGGTCATACGCTCTACCAGGTACTGTTCATCAGAGGGATATCGCTTACGACTGCCGGGAACTCGTCTTTATTTATTGCCACTGCGCCCATCTGGACAGGATTGCTTTCCGCGGTCCTGGGTAAGGACGAGCTGGGGAGAAGGGCCTGGGTTGGCACAGTCCTCGGTTTTGCCGGGGTCGTGCTCGTTACGCTTGGTGGTAGCGGTATAAACCTTTCCGGTTCCGGAACGCTGGGTGATGTGCTCACGCTGGTTGCAGCTGTTTCACTGGCGATTTATACGGTAATGTCCAAGGACCTGCTTGAGAAGTACTCCCCCCTGCGGTTAACTGCTGTCACCATGTCGATCGGATCCGTGGGTCTCTGGTTGTTTGCTACCCCCCGGGTAATTAAACAGAACTGGAGTGCTGTTCCGGTAAGGGCCTGGGGTGTCCTTATCTATTCAGCTCTACTGGCGGTGGTGCTGGGTTACCTGATATGGTTTACCGCGGTCAGAACCGTTGGGCCTTCCAGGACTGCAGTATTTAACAACATGACTCCGATTATTGCTTTTACAGTTGCATTTATTTTGCTTGGTGAGCCGGTTGCACCACTCCAGGTTGTTGGTGGGATAACCGTTCTGGGGGGAATTGGGTTGACCATTAGGAACTGATGACTTTTTGTCTTGAATCATTTTTTCGAAAAAGGGAGGAAAGTTATGAGCAGTAAAGATTTTACCGAAAAAACCCCCGGCCTGGAGTACGAGGGTATCGACGAAGTCATTGCCAGGCTGGATATATCGCCCTATTACGATACGGATTACACTAATGAGTTCATGCCGCCGATCGATATGGAAGCCAATAATTCCAGTGGGAAATGGAGTTTGTCCGGACGTCAGGGCGGGTTTCGACTCGAGGTTGCGGGTGAAGTCGTTGCCGAATTTTCGGACGTCACGCGTGGTCTTCCGGACTGGCTCGAGGGAAAAGCTGAAAGTGAATGGTTGAACCTTGTCCATCGAACAGGGCGCGAATCGAAAGTCTTCGGACTGGGCGAGAGAACCGGCTACCTGGAAAAAAGCGGTCGGGACTACGAGATGTGGAACAGGGATCCGAACGGTTCGTACATGCATAATGAGGACCCGTTATATACCTCGACGCCTTTTTACATAGTTTACGGTGGAGCTGCTTCGGACCACGATTTCGTCGGTCTATACCTCCATCAGTCGGAAAGGAGTGTTTTTAGGGTAAAAAATGGAAACCTGCAGGACGGGATTGGCATAGCCGTGGCCGCACCGAAGACAACAATTTATCTGTTAGCCGGTTCTAATTTGAAAGAAGTGGTTGAAAGTTATACTGAACTGACCGGTAAGCCGTTGCTGCCGCCAAAGTGGGCTATCGGCTACCACCATTCCAAGTACGGAGTGCCGAATAACGAGGCAGAGGCCGTCGAACTGGCGGAAAAGTTTCGTAAGAAGGAAATTCCCTGTGACGCACTTTATTTTGATATTCAGCACATGGACGGCAAAAGGGATTATACCTGGGACGGAAAGCGGTTCCCCAATCCGGAGGAGACCCTGGAAAAACTGCACGGAATGAATTTTAAGACCGTAAACATCGTCGATCCGGGGGTCAAGGAGGAAGAAGGGTACGAGGTCTACGATTCCGGCAAGGAAGAGGACGTCTACGTTAAGGACGAAGAAGGAGATGACTTTGCCGGCTCGGTCTGGCCGGGTTTCTGTGTCTTCCCCGATTTCATCCGGGAGGAAGTGCGGGACTGGTGGGCCGGCTGGAATCAAAATTTGCTGGAGCAGGGCGTGGACGGAATCTGGAACGACATGAACGAGCCGGCAGTTTTCTTTGGAAAAAAACAGCTGGAGCGTATGGTTGAAAGCGTTGACAGCGGCTTCAACGGCACTAACCGCATCGATTACCAGTTCAAGTACGATTTTAGGAACATGAGTGATCGAGCCTCCGAAGAGATGGTCCACAGGGACGGAAAAAACAACCAGGTTGATCACAATAAAATTCACAACCTCTACGGCCTATACGAAGCCCGGGCAACGAGGAGAGCATTTGAAAACTCGCGGCCGGAAGAAAGACCGTTTATCCTCACCAGAGCGGGCTTTTCGGGGATCCAGAAATACGCCGCGAAGTGGACCGGTGACAATTCTTCGACCTGGGAACACATGAAGATGTCGGTTCAGATGGTTCTCAACCTCGGCCTGGCGGGGATTCCATTTGTCGGTCCCGATGTAGGTGGGTTTGACGGCGACGTAGAAGCGGAATTATTAACTAGATGGATACAACTTGGTTCCGTATTCCCCTTCTTCCGTAACCATTCCAGCCTGGATACGGTCTCCCAGGAGCCCTGGTCTTTTGGAGATAAGTACGAGGAGATCAATCGAAAGTATATTACCTTCCGCTACCGCCTGCTTCCTTTTCTCTATACTCAGTTCTACAGGTCCCATATTTCAGGTTTGCCAATTGCCAGGCCCCTGTTCATGGAATTTCCGGGAGACGATCGGAGCTATGAGGTCAGCGATCAATTTATGGTTGGTGAAGCAATGCTCGTGGCCCCGGTACTGGAAAGAGGTGCGGATAGACGTTTGTTGTACCTGCCTCATGGGGAGTCCGGAGAAGAGCTTGCCTGGAAGGATTGGTGGACAGGGGATTATTACGAAAGCGGTTACCACGTTTTCGAAACTCCTCTAAATACGATGCCCGTTTTTCTCCGTCAGGGATACGGAGTGCCTCTGACCGGCAAAGTAGAGCATACCGGAAACCTCCCGGATACCCTTGAGCTCTACGCCAATACCGGGCCAGAGGATACCATGAAAGTCGAAATTCCAATTTACCATGACGATGGCAGGACGGAGTTCCACGAGGACGGCAAGTACTTCTTCGGAAAGTACTTGCTAAATCGACCCGGGGATGAAGGTAAACCCGAGCTGGAAGTCGAACACGAGGGCTACGAGCCCTTCTGGAAGGAAGTAGAATTATTGGACTGACCTAGCCCTCTTCTAACTCCTTTTCGGCGGCAGCGACGGCTTTCCGGTAAATTTCTTTTGTGGTTAAACTAGAGTTCTCCGCGAGCTTCCGGCAATCCTCGAACTCGGGCGAGTAATTTACCGGACTGCCTTCGAGGTACCCCACTTTGATGTCGACTTTGCCGTCTTCCGTGTGGACTGTCTCGAAGGTTCTTTCCAGCCTGGTTCTTTCGACTTGCTGCTTTCGGATTCCAAGAGTGGTGGTATTCCGAAAAATTATTTCCTCGAGTTTTCGCTCGTCCGCCGGGTCGGCGATTACAGTCAATTTAACTCCCGGTCGATTCTTTTTCATCTGGACTGCCTCTTTGTAAACGTCATGGGCCCCGGCCTCCAGGAGTTTCCGCTCGACTACCGAGAACAGTTCCGGGTTCATGTCATCCAGGTTAGTCTCCAGGACAAGAGACCGATCGCTATCTCCGGTCCGGGGAGTTTCTTTCGTTCCCAGCGTCGCCCTGAGGAAGTTGCCTTCCCCCTCGAGTTCCCTGGAACCCAGTCCGTAGCCGATTTTTTCAAATTTCATTTCCGGTCTTCCGTATTCGTCGACGAAGCTGGCCAGGATCAATGCACCGGTTGGGGTGGTTAACTCCGCCCTGGTTCCGCTGGAATAAGTTGGAGCACCTGCCTTGCGAAGCAATTCAGCGGTGGCAGGGGCCGGAACGGGAAGCTCTCCATGGGTAGTGCTGATGGTCCCTTCGCCGAGGTTAACCGGGCCGGAATGGACTGTATCGGGGTCGAGCTTCCATATTGCTGTCGCGGCCCCGACGATATCCGCGATTGAGTCGATTGCTCCTACTTCGTGAAAATGTACCTCGCTTTTGGTCGATCCGTGGATTGTGGCTTCAACTTCCGCCAGCAGGTTGAACAACTCGACGCTTTTATTTTTTACTGCCTCGGGAAGATCGGAGCGGTTTATCAGTGATGCTACCTCTTCTAAGTGTCGGTGAGTACTCTCTTCTTCTCTCTCAACCCGGAACCTCCTGCCGGTTATGCTGGACCTCGTTTCCTCCCATGTCTCCACCGCCGTTCCCTCCGGCAGGACTGTCTCGATGGAATCCACCAGCCAGGATTGTTCCTCGCTCAGGTCCATTAAACTCCCCAGAAACATGTCGCCGCTGATGCCTGAAGTCGGCTCCAGAAAAAGTACGCTTTCCGATTCGGTCGAGTTCATGTTGTCAGTCGCAGTCACCAAAATTAGCCGAGGAAGCCCCAGGGCTTGCCCTGGGGAGGAATCGGCTGGTTTTTGTCCAGCAGTCAATCGAGCAGGATTCCTCTATTTTTACCAGAATGTGAGAACAACGTTTAAATTGCCTACATGCTTTCTCAAGGATCATGTCCTCGATTGACTGCTGGGTCTTGGTTTGTGAAAGACCGAAAAAACTGCTCAAAAGAGCTTTTCTAAGAGCCCCGTCCCTTGGGACGGGGCTCTTGACTCTTGATCTTATTGACCGTAGCCGCGGCGAAGTAACCGGCGCCATATCCATCGCCAATGTTTACAACCGTCACTCCCGGTGAGCACGTATTGAGCATGGTTAAAAGAGCCGCAATACCGTCGAGGTTGGCACCATAACCTACTTCAGTGGGGACAGCGACTATCGGGGTAGCTACGAGACCCGAGACGACACTGGGTAGCGCACCTTCCATTCCGGCAACGACGATTGCTACGTCCGCTTCCGCAATCCTCTCGCGGTAACTGATCACTCTGTGCAACCCCGAGACCCCGACGTCGAATATCGTATCGACAGTTACCCCCATGGAGCGTGCCGTTATCTCGCTCTTCCTTGCCACCGGTATGTCCGTGGTGCCCGCAGTAATGACGGCCACCGTGCCGTTCTTTTCGGAGGGAAACTCTCCCAGGTAAGCCAGACTGGAGTCCGGATAGATTTTTGCCCCGGGATATTTTTCTTCTATCTTACCCAGAACGTCGGGATCGACCCTCGTTGCCAGGACGTGGTCCTCCGGATACATCTCCTCCAGTATCTCAAGTACCTGTTCCTCCGTCTTGCCCTCACAGTAGACTGCCTCGGGGGCGCCTCGTCTTAGATCCCGGTGTGTATCTACTTTGGCGTGGCCCAGGTCCTTAAAGGGCAGAGCCTCCAGTTCATCTAAAACTTTTTCCACGGAGGTTTCTCCATCTTCAAGCGATTTAAGTAAATCTCTCAGTTTTTCTGTGTTCAACTAATCCTCCATATTTTCATGTGTTGACAGAGTTTAACTATTTTTCGGATTCCAGCAGGCTACCCGTTCTGTAGCCGGCCAGGTCGAGCGTTACGTACTTGTAGCCGAAGTTTTTCAGATTATGGACGATTCTGTCCCGTTGGTTAACGGCAGCCTGGATATCCTGCTGGCGCAGTTCCAGCCGAGCTATCTCACCGTGGTCTCGAACCCTGAAGCCCTTAAATCCGATATCGTAAAGGTAGGATTCGGCGCTACTTACCCGATCCAATCTCTCCCCTGTGATCTCTTCGCCGAAAGGTACCCGAGTTGCCAGACAGGAGTTTGATGGTTTGCTCCAGCCGGGCAAACCCAGTTTTTTACCGTAGTTCCTGATCTCTGCCTTCTTCAGGCCGGCCTCTTCCAGTGGTTTTTTGACTCCGAATTCCCTTCCGGCCCGTCGGCCGGGTCTGTCTTCCTCCCGGTCATCGAGGATGGCCCCGGTCGCGATTTCGTTTAGCCCCTCTTCTTTCGCTACCCCCTGCAATGATTCGAACAGGCCACTTTTGCAGTGGTAGCAGCGATCCCGCGAGTTGAGGCGGAACTCTTCCTCGTTCAGCAAGTCTCTTTCCAGGGTTTGCCAGGGGGCGCCAATAGTTTCCGCAAAACTTTTCGCGTCCTCCAGATCCTTTTGCAGCTGGATTTCTCCGGTGGCAGTTACGGCAAGTACGTTCTCCCGTCCGAGGAAATCCAGCGCTGCTTTGAGGAGAAATCCGCTATCTATTCCCCCGGAAAATGCGATAAGCATTGATTCGTATCCGGTCAGAAGTGACTTGAGCCGAGCGATCTTTCGGTCTTTGCTTGATTGTTCCAGAGAGCCCGGCATTATTCTTCGTAATGGTTATACTTCAAGATTTTCTCCAGCGGTTTCCTCTGCTTCTTGCCTATTTCCAGTTTGTGAGTCGGGTATCCCAGTGGCATCAGGGCAATTACCTTGTGCTCTTTCGGCAGTTTTAAGATCTCTTTAGTCTTCTTCTGGTCGAAAGCGCCAATCCAGCATGTACCGAGACCTTCTTCCGCTGCTCGCAGTGTTAAATGGTCGAGTGCGATTGAGAGGTCAACGGTGCCCGGCCTGACCTCACAGGTCATCTCCTTTTTCGGATCAGTAGCGACACCTGCAATTACCACCGGAGCCTCCCTAACGAACTCCTGCCGTTTTGCCGCGGAATATAGTTTCTCTCTGGTGACATGGTCATCCACTACCAGAAACTCCCAATCCTGTCGGTTGCTTGCGGATGGAGCCATCCGAACTGATTCCAGCAATTCCTCAATTTTCGACCGGGAAACTTTACGGTCTTTGAATGACCTCACGGACCTTCTTTTCTGAATTGCTTCTTTAACGTCCATGTTGAATCACTCCCGAGTTATGCTCGAGAAGGGAACGGAGAAGGCGGTTGAAACGGAACCGCGCTTCTTAAAGGTTGGATAAGGTTAAGAAAAAAAATCCGACCCTTCCACTATTTGATCCTGGCAAAAAAAAGAAGGTTGGTTTGAAGAGTTTGGGGAAGAAAATACCGGCGACGATAGCGGACCGCCGCCGGTCAGAGATTGGAGCTATTAATTTAGTCTTTGACTAATTGTTTCTACCCTGTTTCTTCTGAGCACCTCTATCTTTTGGTCCTTCGCCGTCGCAGTCCCTGGTAGCCGGACCGTTACCGCTACCATCTTCCGCTGCCTTTCCCGAGCCGTCCCCGTAACCCCTGCCGTTACCGGTGTCTGATTCAGTACGGGTGCCTTTTTCTTTGCTGCTTCCGACGCGACCCTGGCCGTAATTCGACCTTCCGGTGTTACCGGTTCGTCCCCTTTTCTGCTCGCCATAACTGTAACCAAACGGGAAGGCCTCTGCCCTTTCCCTGAAACCTTCGGCCAGCTCGGAACTGATTTTGCCTTCCTGCTCGAGCTGGTTTATTGCCTCGATTCGGGTAGAAACCATCGTTTTTTCCAGTTCCCCTACCTCTGTATTTAACTCTTCCGCCAGACTTCCTAGATAGGCATCCCGGTAGGGTCTCTCTTCCCCGTTAACTACGTAATCGTAGGTGTCGTCCATCAAAGTTTTCATTTCTTCAGTACTGGTGCCTTCGAAGTTTTCCGCCAGTAAGCTATGAACTCTGTCTTCCAAAATTCCCCCAGCTTCGTTGTCTCCGTTCCCGTGACCTGCCGCAAAGCCAGCTATTCCAACTGCCATCAATCCAAAGACCAGCATGAAAGCGATAAAGCTTTTTCCGTTTAGTAGTTTTTTCATTGGGTCCACCTCCAGTGGATTCGTTTCTTTATTTCGCAATAAATCTACCGTCTTTTTGTGGATCGGCTGTGTGGTCTATGTGTAGTTTTTGTGTGGTTTTTGGGATAGTTTTGCTAGTTTTCGTAAGGCTATAAAAAAAAGAGTTGGTGCGGCAACTATCCCTTTTCACCAGTGCTTGGTTATGAAGCGGTTATCCGTTATAAATTTGGACCAGAAGCGGTTGGGATATGGGTGATCCATTGCGAATCAAATTTTACGTAAACTGGCTACGGGGATATGGCCCCTTTTTGCCTTTCCTTAAGCTTTAAACGATCTTGTGTAAAACGGTTCAACGTCTTACGGAACTGGTCGAGTTACTCAGTCAATGCATTAAAGCGAATATAGGTAAGGTGCAGGCAAGAAAAATTAATTGGTGGCGAAAGTCGTCCGCTAAGGTGGAAACTATTCCGTTTAAATATGCAAGGAACCCTGGTCGGATTGTCTTGATGTAGTTGGTTGAGCCTCAGCATGAGTCAATTTGATGTAATCGGGCTGAGTACTGGAAGCACTTAAATTATTACAAAAACCCGGGTGATATTCGTGAAATACAGAGAATTTGGAGATCTTGAATGGCAACCTTCTGCCCTGGGATTTGGAACAATGAGGTTGCCGATCATTGGAGATGATAGAGGTGAAATTGATGAGGAGCGGGCGAAGAGGATGGTAAGGTACGCCATCGACGAAGGTGTAAATTACGTGGACACGGCCTGGCCCTACCACGATGAGTACAGCGAGGAGTTTACGGGAAAAGTTCTATCCGACGGGTATCGGGATAAAGTTAAGCTTGCTACAAAACTGCCTTCCTGGCTCATCGAGGAACCCTCAGACATGGACGAATACCTGGAAAAACAGCTGGATAGGCTCGGGGTGGAGAAAATCGACTTTTATTTGCTCCATGCACTGAACCGGGAATACTGGGAAAACTACCAAGAAGTTGACGTTTTTAGCTGGCTCGATAAAGCTCGGGCTGAAGGTAAAATCGACCATCCAGGGTTCTCTTTTCATGACGACCTGGATCTATTCGTGGAAATCGTGGACTCTTACGACTGGGATTTCTGTCAGATTCAGTACAACTACCTGGACAGGGAATTCCAGGCCGGAATGGAAGGCTTGAAGTACGCGAATTCTCAGGGGCTTGGAGTCGTTATAATGGAGCCATTGCGGGGTGGAAAACTGGCAGCGGAGCCGCCGGAGGAGATAAAAAGCCTATGGGGTCAAACTGAAGAGGACAGGAGTCCAGTCGGCTGGGCTTTAAACTGGCTCTGGAATCAACCCGAGGTCTCTCTGGTTTTGAGCGGTATGAGCACGATGGACCAGGTCAGGGAGAACGTCGAGCTGGCAAAGAAGTCCTCCGTCGGAAAGCTTAAGTCCGAAGAGGTAGAGGTCGTGAGCAAGACGGCCGAAAAGTACGACGAGCTGTCTCCGGTAGGCTGCACTGGATGTAATTATTGTATGCCCTGTCCGAACGGAGTCAGGATACCGGGTAACTTTCAGCTCTATAATGATGCCGAAGTCTACGGCCGCTACCAAGAAAACCGGGAAAGTTATTTTGATCTGGAGGAGGACGTCAGGGCGAGTGCCTGCATTGAATGTGGTGAGTGCGAGGACGCCTGCCCGCAAAACCTGCCCGTAATCAACCTCCTGGAGGAGACGGCGGCTTATTTCGAAGGCAATTCAGGTAAATAAAGTTGAGAAAATTTAAACCCCACCCGATACCGCCTTGACCGGGTGGGGTTGTTTTTAGCCGAATAAACCCCACAGAGAGGCTATTATAAATTATTTTCCTAAAAAATATTGACCGATTCAAACTGAGCGGTTCCGTGGTAAAGTTTGCTTCGGCTTATTTGACCGTTCAGTTAATTGACCCCCTCATTCTTCTTCCGTGTCTTCGTCACTTTCCTCCATCTCAGGTCCGTAAGCAAAAGTCGAGATTACTTCGCCATGGGGATTGATTAGAGTTGCTTTGTCTTCAGTATCACCCCATACTTCCTCCTGAGACCAGGGTAAATCCTGCCAGCTGGCATAATAACTGCTGGAACCTGTTCCGCTGTGAATCCTTATTATACTCAATGGCGGAATAATCGTCTTACAGTCGGCTTCCTTTCCAAAATCAAAAACTGCGTCGCCTTTTTCTTCCTTTAGCACGTAACCGCAGAGGTCTATTTTTTTCCTGGTTCTATTTAGGACCAGAACTGTTTCGTGCTCCCCGGTTCGGATTATTTCCACTATAGATAGTTTGCCCTCTGGTTTCTCGGCGGAGAGAGCAAAAAACGAAAAGGCGAATACGAGGAGCAAAGAACTCAGTACCACCAGCGCCATTTTCTTTTTGCCACCTGATTGAGCGTGAAAAGCCGTGCGCATATTATTGATTCACCTCCTTGTGCTTCTATTATCAAAAACTCCAACATATTTTAGATCAGTGATGGTCAACCTGCAAATAAAGAGAAGCCCTGCCGGCGTAAGTGTCTCCCGGCAGGGTAATTGGATCTCTAATTTTCTTAGAGGTCGAACATATCCCTGAGATCCGACCTGGTTTCCTCGGATAGCCCAAGTTTCCCCAGGTTTGCCCTGACGTTCTCGGCCGAGCCGTACCCGGCAAGATATCCGTTTAACCTGGCTGCTGCCGTCGAATCCCTCAACGCGTCAGGGTTGCCATAGAATTGCTGAAGCTGGTTTAGGTACTTCCTGTTGTTTCTAAGCCTGTATTTTTGGTGGTAGTCTTCTGCAGGATAAAAGTTATCCAGCTTTTCGACTCTCGTATATACTTGCCCGTCAGTTTCTTCGGACACCCTTTCCAGACCTTCCTGCGCCACAGTTTTCTGGGCCTCGTTCTCGTAAAAGAGGATTTTATCGTACTGTCTGCTGTAGCTTCCGGTGCCGGGGTCATGGTTTGACCAGAATAGATCTGCCAGCTCTTTGAAGCTAATTTCCTCCGGGTTGTAATCGACCTGAATTGATTCCGTGTGATCCCCGATGCTGCGGTAGGTCGGGTTCTTGGTTGATCCACCGGCGTAGCCAACTCTGGTTCTAATTACTCCGCGCTGGGCCCCAAAGAGGGCGTCACCGCCCCAGAAGCAACCCAGGGCAAAAGTAGCTGTGTTGACTTCCGAGTAGCTCCTCCGATCGATCTCCGGAACCCCTCCATTTGCTTCCACGGATTCCTGCCCGCCAGCAAAACCGAAGACACCGAAAAGGCTCACAACTATAAACAGCGAAAATACGAAATATATATTTAGGTAGATCTCTTTGGTCATTATGACCTCCCGAAAAATAAATTAAAATGAATACAGTTTAATATTAAATCCAGGAGTACAGTTTTTCCAGAAAAACCTTCCTCGGGCTTTACTCATGTCTCCAACATAAATCAACTTTATTATTAGAAAAGAAGCTGCTAATCCGTTATTTTATAAGAAGATTAAATTGTGACAATCAGTAAAAAACAGCGGGAATATATGAAAGAGCAACTGGGCCAAAAGCAAGGACGAGAAGAGGCCACGGGTGGCCGGAGACTCCGGTATTTTCGTGTAGTGCTTGCGGCTGCTGCTGCCTCGTATTTGTTGTTCGGCTGGATATACAAGGCTTATTTGCCCGGAAGTTTTCCGATGCCGATGATGCAGCGAATCGGAGCTGCGATATTTTTTCTTTCCCTCCTATTTTTGACTTTCCTGAGTACACGCGCAAGGGAAAAAGTCGTTAGCTTGATGTATCTGGGAGCCGCCGGGGCCGTTTTCCATCTCGTTTACTTTGCGTTCTTAAATAATTACCAGCTAAACTATGCCTTGAGCCTTATCATCGTAATAATCGTAGTAAACTTCCTTCTCCCCGCCGATGGGCGATTAAAATGGTTCAACCTGGCTCTGGTTGTCGGGGCTGGAACTTCAGTGTTTTTTGTTCCGGAACCCACGTTCAACAGGTGGGTATACGTCATCTCGCTCGCCTCCATCAGCGTGATCTCCTATCTTTTAACAAATACAAAACGCAGGGCGAGAAAAGAGTACGAAAGGCTATTTTACGACTCACCGACCGGGCTTATTCGTACGGATTCCGAGGGCGAGGTGCAGAACTTTAACAAAAAGTTAAAGGAGATAGTCGATCCTCCATCTGTGGAATCCCTGTCCGATCAAAATATATTTGACGTGCTCGGTTACGAAGGAAGAGAGAACGAGTCCGTTGAAAACAGGGAAAAGAGAATAAAATTTCCCTGGGGCAATAGTCTCTGGGTTGACTATAGCATAAAGCCGCTGAATCAGAATCCGGATAGTGCTTCCGACGTCATAATTGCGTGCAGGGACGTGACGGAGAGAAAGGAGGCGGAGGACCGGATAGAGTACATGACCTACCATGACAAATTGACAGGTCTCTACAACAGGTCCTTTTACGAGGAAGTAATTGATGGGTTCAACTCCGTCGGACAGTACCCGTTGAGCGTACTGTTCATTGACGTTGATAAACTCAAACTCATAAACGATGCGTTTGGTCACAAGGTGGGCGATAAACTGTTAACGACGGCCTCGGAGGTTATCCAGGGGTCGTGTAGAGAAGAGGACCTTGTGTTTCGCTGGGGCGGGGACGAGATAATCATTCTTCTTCCAAATACCGAAGCGGAGGAAAGGGAAAAGATCAGAGAAAGAATTTTAACAAATGGCAAGGAGGTGGAATTCGAACCGATTAAACTGAGGTTTTCAATCGGCGGAGCGGCGGCACGGTGGTCTAAAAAGAAAGAGAATCTGGATTACCTGCTTCAGGAGGCCGAAGAGGATATGTACGAGAAAAAGCTGGAGAAGCAGGAGGAGGTCTCACGGGAAATACTCGCCCGGATCGAGAAAAAAATTGAGGAAAAATCCGATTACGTCATCCAACATTCCTGCCGGGTTGAGGAACTTGCCCGGCAACTGGGGGAAGAACTCGGTATGGAAAAGGAGGAAATGGAAAAGCTGGGCAAGGCAGCGCGGTATCATGATATTGGCAAGGTTGCCGAAGACGAACAAACTCTTCAAAAGTTCTACCGGGATCTCACCGAAGAAGAGAAGGAGGAGCTTAAGACCCACTGCAACATCGGCTATCAGATCGCAAAAGAGCTTCGCCAGTTAAGTGGCGTGGCACGGGCAATTTTGCAGCACCACGAGTGGTGGGACGGCAGTGGTTATCCGAAAGGGGCAGCGGGCGAAGACATACCATACAAATCGAGGATAATTTCAGTCGTAAACGCTTACGATGCCATGACCGGGACCCAGAGTGAAGTGGAGCGTAACATTCCGAAAAATAAAGCACTCGATAAGATAGAGGAAATGGCCGGCACGAGGCTGGACCCTGCAATAGTCGATAGTTTTCTTTCGCTGGTACGGTCCCCTGAGTCCGGCTAAATCTTACCCCGAGCGGATTCAATTCTAATTGAGGTC
>JGI1684J13235_1000401_pt1 | contig 16363 bp, 17 predicted proteins | sample PonA232FremontCA_2_FD_13235 | JGI IMG/M metagenome (IMG submission 13235) | reverse complement strand
TTTTTTAAGGTAAATCTTGAATATGCTATTGATTAAAAATCTCTGAGCCGCTGTCAAGCCATTTGCATTGCATTGTTTTAATCCGGGTGGAATAGTGGTATTGTTGGAATTAATTCTTTTTTTGTCCCTACTAGTATGACTTGGTCGTCTTTTTGGAAGACTGTGCCTCCTCTTGGAGCGATTGGTTTTCCGTTACGCCTGATAAGTCCTACGGTGCATAGGTCTGGCAAGTTTAGATTTTCTATGGAGTTTCCTTTGGCTTTTGAGTCTTCGGTTACTTTTATCTCTATTACGTCTCCCTCTTCTCCGCCCATGGTTATCATTCCGTAAAGTCCGGAACTGACGGCAGCTTTTTCGATTAGTCCGGCGGTGGAGCTGGTTGCACTTATCACTATGTCTGCACCTACATCTTTCAACATATCGGCGTATTCGTCCTTTTTGACTCGGGCGATTATTCTACAGGAAGATATGTCTTTTGCAGCCTTACAAATTAGGAGGTTAGTTTTATCTTTCGAAGCCAATGCGATTAACGATTCGGCTTCTTCAATTCTAGCTTTCTTCAGAACATCTAGATCTTTACCGTCTCCGTGAATAACTAGCGATATATCTAACTCTTTCCGTAATCTGTTGGCTGTTTCTTTGTCTGCTTCTACAATAACGATATCGTGTTTCGTCCTTGCCAATCTATTGGCTAAATTTTTTCCGGTTTCTCCCCCACCAATAATGATAATCTCTGTCAATCTAGCACCTATTTGAAATATATGAGAGAATGTTTAGTAAAGTTTGGCTTGATAACCCTCAAACACTTAAAAATCATCTATTCTTGTTTTTTACACGGATAGTTTCTCTGATTCTCAAACTAGCACATAGACCAAAATCCGGATAAATTCTGAATATACTGATAAGGGATATTGAGTATCTTGAGGTAATTGGATAGGATTCCATGGTATGACTGTTTTAATGTTCTGGAGAACATTCCTCCCTTAGATAGAGGTATTTGAGGGGTGGAAAAATGAAATTGGCTGTATTTTCTATAATCCATTGTTTTCTTTCGGGCTGTTCTCTGAGTCACGATAGTTTCCTGAAAAGTGTAAGTCGAACGGCAGCCATACGATGTGAAACAGCATATGAGCCAGCATTGCAGCAATGAGTCCGTATTGCCAGAACAGCCAGCCGAATATTATCGCTGCCCATAGATTCAAACTGATCATGAGGGTTAGAAACAAAGATGTTTTCCGGCATCCTGCCGCCAGATAACTGGGAAGATGACCCAAGCCGAATAATATTCCTGAGATGATTATCGCTATCCATATCACGAGATTGTTCGGTCCACCTGCTATTAGTGCTATAAGCCAGACAAAAAAGGTCATTAAACCCCAGCGGGTTAATACCTCTTCTACGATTCCGCCATATAGGATGCGGCTGTATGCTCCCAGTCCCATTCTAAGATCCTCCATGCTCTTTACCGTCTGATTATCCAGACGTGGTCTGAAGAGGGCATAGTAAGCGGTGATAAAGACGATGGAACCGCCTATACCGCCGAGAAGTGCGGGTAGAATTTGAGGTTGTAAAGCTTTTAACGCGGAGGCTCCTGAGACTAGCGCTTGAAAGAACGGAGCTTCCAGACCTACTCGCGGTGTTAAGGTAGTTCCTATAGCTGAGGAGACGATAACTAGCCCCATGCTTTGAATTATTGAAAGTGATATCAGAGTAGATTTTGATGGTTTTTCTTCTTCAGACGTAATCTTATCCTCAATAGTCTCTTTCAAGGTTTTTACTGTTCTTGGAATAACGACTATTATTCCGGGTAAGCATATCGCTACGAGAATTAAGAATAGCAAATAACTCATCCGATCACCATAGAAAATTTGGTAAGAATTCTATAATTAACTTTCTAAAAATTGTCGAGGAAAGCACATTGATAGAATTCTTCTCTCTTTGATAAGTAGGTACTCTTTCCCAAGAAATAATGTTAGGAATGTTGGCTTTGAATTCGTGAACTTTCATGGAATAGCGTATAGTTTTTTGATTAGTTTTTCATAATCCTTCATTTGAAAAAAGAAAAATCTGCATTCCAAGGATGGTGCCTAATGTCAAACCGGCTATAGAAGCAGTACTAAATCCGCCAATGTATGAAAAATTATAGGTCCAAGAAGTCAACAGTCCAAATCCTATCCCCACAAGGGTTCCTAATCCCATACCAAATACAATTACCATCCTATCGTCTTCTCCAATCCAGTGTCTTTCCAAACTTAAACCGGTGATGCTTCCAATGATTATTCCGGATGCGACCCCGCTAGTTATGCCGATAATAATGTCTATGTTTGCAATCAAAGCCGTTAGTATACCAAACCCGGCACCGAGTCCAATGCCAATTCCGGTCCCCAAAGTTCCAGGACTTGTTTCGCTCATATTTAACACCATCTTTAGAATAATAACCAGGCAGATAAAAGACCGAAAAGGATTCCATGTGTAAATGTCTCAAAATATAGCACTGGTAAAAATTTTGTATCTATATACTTTTCCTTTAGATAGACGAATCCTTCAATATTGTGTGAAAAAGGGTTTGCACTAGCTAAGTCCGCATAGATAATCATTATACCGGATAAAAAAGCAAATCTTAGAATAAAAGAAATATCTCCTAACAGGCCTAATATTGGAAGTAGGACGATGGCCATTAAGAGTCCTCTCACTAGTTGTGCAGGAATAAAATATTTCTCGACATGGGAGTTTTCTTTCTCATTTGACATATCTTTCTGCCAGTCTACCAAACGGTCTTCCCCACTGTACAAACCGTCGCTTATTTTAAGATCAATAGCACCAGCAACCACGTATGCAAAAGTATGAAAAATCGTAACCCCGGCAATAAAGATAAGATAATCTATGTAGCTCGTAAAATCACCATAGAGAATTAAGATAAAACTCCTATAATTAACTTTCTAAAAATTGTCGAGGAAAGCGCATTGAAGGAGTGTTTACATTAAATAGCAGTGGATTGTCCAAGATGTGGAGAGAAAAACGATCTAGAGACTAGTTTTTGTCAAAATTTTGGGCAAAGTTTAGAGATGGATGCTCAGCAAAAGATGGAAGAAGGCGTAGAAATAGCAGATTATGTTTCTAGTAGAATGGTTTCAAAAGACCAAGTTAGAGAAATAGTTAAGGAAATAATAGAAGAATTGAGTAATTAGGAAAAATGTTCAGCTTAGGGTCCAAAATTTTTATTTATTAATAATAGTTGTTGATTTAGTGAAAAAGATGAGTCCCGGACGGAATGTTCATATAGATACATGTTTTGTTCAAGGGTTTGTTATTGGGGAAAATTCACTTGTTTATGAAGATGCAGAAGTATTATTTAAAGACAATCTCTATTCCCTTGTAGGCAGTGAAATTCAAATTAAAATTTCTCAACTTGCTATAGGGGAGTTAATAAATAATTTTAATGAGAACTATTTAAAAACTGATTCGAGTAATACCCCTCCTTCTCATAGGGATCAGCTTGGAACTAGTGGACAAGAATCTATTATGTCAAGGCTAAAAAGACTCATTGAACGGTATAAAGTCGAAATAACATATCCAACAGAAATGTGTTATAAGGTATTTTTTGATTTAAAAGAAAGAATGGAAAGATTAAATGATAATGAGGATAATGATGGAATTCTAGTTTCTCAGGCTTTGTGCGATTCGGATTCGTCCTACTTTTTGACCACAGATGAGACTTTACTTAGATCAAGAGAGATTGAGAAAAAAGCGAGAGAAATGCTGAATGAGGAAAAAAGAAACAGAAGGATAAAGATATCTAGCGAATATGGATAATAGACATCTTTTTTATTAATAAATAACAAAAATGTAATTGTGATTAAGATGAAACCTAAAGAAAAGTTTTTCCAGTTATTTAAGTTTTTTAAAGAAGAGCTTGACTTCGATTTTGATGTAGAAAGTTTTCACGACAAAATTGAGTTGCAGAAACTAGTTTATATATCAGAGTTTTTCGGTTTCGACCACGGTTACTCCTATAATCGATATGTTCGAGGACCTTATTCTCCGGGTCTCGCTGAAGATTATTATGCTTTAGAGGATGACGATTTGCCTGAAAACTTTCCATTGGTTAAGAAGAAACTCCAAATTTCTGATTTTTCAGATTTCACGGATGACAAAAATTATCGGGATTTGGAATTAGCTGCTACAGTTCTTTCGGTTTGGAAGGACTACAAGGAAAAGTACTATGGTGAAGATTTAAGAGAGAAAGTTAGAGATACTTCTTCGAATATAAAAAGTAGGGCGGAAAAAAGTAAGATAGAAGCTATAATGGACGAAATCGAAGAAAGGAATATTGTAAATTTTAATTAGAAGCAATTTTAAGAGATAAAATCGTAGGAAAACAGCTGGATTTTCCCTAAGGGGTCTTTTTTCTTCTCTTTTCCTGTTCAAAAATAGACTTTTAAGCCCCTTGGTTAGAATTATTTTTTTTGACAGGATTTAACCTATTGTTACCGTTTTAGAGTAAGATTCTACTTCGCTATAGCTAAGATTTCCTTCTAATAGTTCGAAAGTAGCATCATAATCCCCCGGTTCTTCAAAAGTTAGAGCTATATAATTACTGGCAGTCACGGTTTGAGTTTCCCCTGGATGTATTATGGTTTCATCGTTTTGGACAAAACATTTCTCGGTTTGGTTCCCAATATTTGATCTAATTTGGGTTATGTAAGCAGGTAAATCTTCAGAGTTTCTAACCTGAATTTCAACGTAATTTAAATCATATCCAAAATACTCTTGACTTTCAAAGGTAGTATCAACACTTTCTACGATTAGATCTGCACCAGAAAATTCTACATTTTCCTGGTAGACCAGTCCACTATAATCCATAAACTGTATCTTATAAGTTCCTGGAGAGGGAGTTACTTTAAGATCCTTAGTCATATCCATCTCAACTGTATGGTGGTGGTCCGTCATATCGGACTTGTTTATATATTTAGTAGAAATCTCGACTCCATCCGGACCTATCAACTTTATATCGTATTGTTTTTCCCGTCCATCAAACCCTATTTGAAGTTTTGCTTCAGTTTGTCCTGCCTCTACTTGGGTTTGAACATTGTCTATCTCAACAGGCTCTTCTCCTCCGCCTGCTGCGATTATCAAAATAAAGAAAATGAAAACAATAGCCCCTATGATAATTTTTTTATTTCTATCCATCGTATCTCTCCGATTTCACTACGAAGTTTAAGCTATTTTTAAAAAAGTCTTTACTTTTACTCTCGCCCTGTCGTTAGTTCATAAAAATTTCAAAGCTTATTGAAGTATCCAGCAGAGGGTAATAATGGCTAATTGTGATTTTTGTGGAGAAATAGAGATCAAGTTTCCAATCAGAAATATAATTAGAGAAGAAGCTGTTAAGGACAGCATTTGAGATGGTATTTTCTAATAATTTTTTTGACCAATATCCATATCCGTTTAAATTAAAAACTCTCGCAGATTATAGTTGAAGTGTATGTCTATTATTGAACTGGATGGGTTGACCAAATATTATGGCGATACTAAAGGTATAGCAGACCTCAGCTTTGAAGTTGAAGAGGGGGAGATATTTGGTTATTTAGGACCGAACGGTGCTGGTAAGACGACTACGATTAGGGCGTTGCTCGGTTTTTTAAAACCTACGAGGGGGAGTGCCAGGATTTTTGGAGAGTCGATAGATGAGAATATAGTGGAATTAAAACGGAATATCGGTTACATACCTGGGAATCTTACTCTCTATGGAGACATGTCTGGAAAGGAGTTTTTGAAATATTTTGAAGATTTGAGGAGCTCGTCTGCATCGAAATATGATGAACTTGTAGATATTTTCGACCTGCCGCTTGAGAAGAAGGTAAGTGGATATTCTTCGGGGATGAAACAAAAATTGGCGATAATTCAAGCTTTTATGAACGATCCTGAACTGGTGATAATGGATGAACCGACTTCGGGATTGGATCCTCTTGTCCAGCAAAATTTTTATGATTTTTTGAAAGTTGAGAAAGAAGAGGGAAGGACCATATTTTTCTCGTCCCATATCTTGAGCGAGGTTGAAAAAGTTTGTGATAGAGCCGGGATTATCCGTGATGGGGAACTGGTCACTCTTGAAAAGATAGAGACTTTACGAGAAAAGAGGGGTAAGATCGTGAGAGCGAGAATCGAGGAGGATGTTGAAGAGTTTGATGGTCCTGACGATATGGAGATTGAGGGCGATTGGATAAAGTTCGTAGCTAAGGATGACATAGATACTTGGTTGAAAAAATTGGCCGAATTCACTGTCCTTGATCTGGAGGTTAAGAAGTTTAGTCTGGAAGATATTTTCTTGCACTATTATGGTGAGGGTGATGAGGATGGGTGAGAAGAAGAGATTGAGACTGGCTTGGGAAACCGCCAAGGGTAAGTGGAAGTTGTCTCTTATAATCACGATAATTTTTGTCGGGTTCGCAGCTTTGTATGTCGGGATGTATCCTTCTTTTGAGGACATGATGGGACAGATTGCGGAGATGGATCTCAAATTTATCAGGGGTTTTAGCAGTTTAGGGACCTATGAAGGTTTTCTGAACATGGAGCTTTATCAAATATTTTGGATTCTGGTTCTGCCTGTACTTATCGCTTATGTAGCGGGGTCTTTGATATCGGAGGAGATCGAATCTGGAACGATCGACCTTTTATTGTCGAACCCTATCTCCAGAAAGCGGATAGTTTTGGAAAAATTTTTGGGGATTTTACCCATGATCCTGCTCGTGACGTTTGCTACGATGGGTTCGGTTTATGGGATGAGCTTGTTCATCGGTGAAGAAATCAGTTTGACGAACCTGTTTTTGACCCATCTCTGGTCGGTTCCTTACTTTTTGTCGATAGCGGGCATATCTCTTTTCGTTTCCACTGTGGTGGACAAGAAGATGAAATCGAGCATTATCGGGATGGCTTTCGTCGTGGCTATGTACTTGATCGAGTCTGTTAGTCAGCTGACTCCGGATTATGATAAGATGGGGGTCATCTCGATTGTGAATTATTTTGATCCTTCTGATCTGCTTGTAAATGGGGAGATGAGTCTTGTGGATCCGATAATATTGGCCATAATTACGCTGGTTTCGGTCTCGTGTGCTGTTTTTTATTTCGACCGACGTGATATAACCTGAATAGGTTAAACTCATAAAGAACTATCCGAGATGAGAATAATCCTGATTTTAACACCTGATTACTATCTGGAAACGGGTTATTATTTCAATTCTTACTCTTTATTTCATATTTAAGATTTTGAGATTGTTTGAAGTGATAATCAGAAGAATTTTCTTATTTTCCTCAATTTCTATAGAGATTATTTTTACATTAAACTCGTATAGAAATCAAATCAGCTAGAACCGTCACCCATTTTAACCATGTAAAAGAGATGAGCATTGGGAGAGTTAAATGGACGAGAGAGGAGTTTCAAACCAAGTCATCTTCGGAATCATCCTCCTTATCATCGGAGCATTGTTCTTCATCGACACCACCAACATCTACGACACCAGTGGGCTCCTGATCTACATCCCGTCCCTTTTCATACTCCTCGGCATCTGGGCTTTATACAAGAACGGGCTGCGCAATCCCGCCGGACCGGTAGTACTCCTACTCATCTTCGGAGTGATCCAGCTGGAACTCCTGGACCTGTTGCCCGGATTGTCGTTCGCTAACCTTTGGCCTCTCATACTCATAATCATAGGGATAGGCATCCTGTTGAACAAGGTGGGCAGACCGTCACGGGAAAAGGTGGATAAGGGCGAAATCGACCTGATCGCAATACTCGGAGGAGCGGACAGCAACATCACATCGGATAACCTCAAAGGAGGAGATATTACGGCGATCATGGGCGGAGTCAATCTGGATTTGAGAGATTCGGAAGTAGGTTCCACCCCGTGCGAGATCGACGTATTCATACTTTTCGGCGGAGCAGAAATCAATGTCCCCGAAGAATGGTCGGTCAAGATGAACGTCCTGCCCATTCTGGGCGGCGCGTCGGACGAAAGGCCCCGAAGCAAGGAAAGGAAGGGTGGAAAAGAGAGTCCCGATCTCATCGTCAGCGGGTTCACGGCCTTCGGCGGAGTTTCCGTCAAGGATTAAGATTTCTGAAACTGAGTGTGGGCTTTTTTGTGATTATAACGGAACTTGTGGAGAGGATAGACTTCTTTTTCTGAATTTACCTCTGCTATCTTTCTATATTTTTGTTTTTCTACGATCATTTGTCCGTAATATCAGAGCTTCTTCTCAAAAAAGAACTTATTCAACCTAGAAATAGTAACCATTGAAGCTGCGGATGATGTTTATGAATTATTACACTGGAGGATCTTCTCTAATTCTCTAAAGCAAAGATAAATTTATGAAAGCAAGAACTGAAAAATGTTTACTAATGAATAAATTTTGCATATTACTAGCATAATATACAATATTTGTTTATAAGTAATAAGAAGGGAAAAAGTATTTGGGGTATATCCGTGATGTTAGAATTGATTTTTTCCAAGATTTAGGCTTTGTCGGAGTGAACGAGATTTTAAGTGGGTTGGGGATTGAAATGTGGTTTGAAACCTCTAAGTATCGTTTTTTGACTGCAGGTTAAATCTACTGGTTCGTATAAAAATTTACTTATTCTTCAATAAAAATCGATGATATTTTAGAATAAGTTTTAAGTTTAGTTTAGTTTACTTTTTAATGGGGGAAAATGGTAACTGGCCACGATATAGCTACAAAAGTCGTAAATAAAACTATCAACAATATCAAAAAGAAATTCGAAAAGACAAGCGGATCTAATAGCGGTTTTGAAACTATTAATACCGGAGGATTGATGGAAATAAAAAAAGGAAAATATTCAGACTATTATTATCCCTCTCTAGTAAATAATTTGGAAAACTGGAGAGATTTCATCCATCAGGAATATCAGTCTCAGGAATGTCAAGAAGAGGAGATTAAAACTATTTTCAAAATGCTTTGCAAAAACCTCTATACTCAAATTCTGAGTAGAGAAGATATGGGATTAAATGACAGGAAATCGTGGGTCAAAGCGTTAAACGAAATGATTTCAGATATAGAGAAAAAAATTGAAAAAAAAGGGCTTTTTCGAGAGTCTTTAAGAGGAACTAATCTTCTTCATGACGTAGAAATAACTGTCAAGCCTTGGATTAGCTTTAGTGGTATTCCAGATGCTTATGTTAAAATAGAAAATGCAAGGGGTCTATTCGTTTATGAGGGAAAAACAAACTCGGAAGGTAAAATAAAACTGGAGTTAATGGAGGGAAAAACGTGTGCTGTTGTAAAAACTGATGAGAAGGAAAAGAAAAAGGAATTTAAAATTAGTGAAGATAAAAATTTAAAGATCCACCCTTCAATATTCTAAAATGCAAAAACTCCATTAAAGTTCTATTTTTTTCAGATGCCAATAATAACTTCTCCTATCTTATTTCTTAAGAGAGCAGTGAAGAAGAGAGGAAAGCATGAAAAAATTTTAGCTATATAACTAATTTCAAATATTTATCCTTATTGTTCCCCTTTCGCTATTAACTTTAAATGAAACATATTATTATTCGGTAAACGTGCTAATCTTTAAATCAGGTGCTTTTAACAAGATTGAATAATATTAGAAGTTTTTATTTGGGGTTAAATTTAAATTTTCGTTTTGTTTGATTTTTTATGGGGAAAATGGTAACGGGGCATGATATAGCCACTAAGATTTTGAATAAAAAATTGAGCGAGTTAAAATCCAGATTCAAAATTGCGTCTAGTAAAAACGAAGGGTTTGAAACAGTAAATACCGGTGGAACTAAGACTTTTAGAAAGAGTGGAGGTAGCGATTATCGGTATTCTGCTTTCATCAATAAATTGGTGGATTGGAGGAATTTTTTGGTGGATGGTTTTCGAGGTAGAGAAATGAATGAAGAGGGTGTGAAAATATTTTTTGAGAAAGTGATGAACGACATTTTTACTAAATTTCTTAAAAATAAAAAATTTAGCAAAAAAGAGAAACGGTTTTTGGGAAGTGAAATTAGAAAAATAATTTTTAAAATAGAAAAAAAGACCGATACAAAAGGTATATTTGTTGATATTTTGGAGAAATCCGATTTTGTCCATGAAGTAAAGCTAAGTATAACCCCTTGGATATTTTTTTCTGAATTAGATAGTGTTTTTATAAAAATTAGAGATCCATATGGTTTTATTGAAAATAGTAAGCTTTTGAAAACAGAGGGGTCTTTCAAAACCTTTGCCCTTGAGGGGGAAAATGAGATTAAATTTCAAGCCGAAGGTGGGGAAAAAATTAGAAAAGTCCAATTAAAAGGTGAGATGGAAAAATTTTTGGATCCTTCAAACATCCAACAAATAATTGATGATTTAAATTCCAAAATTGAAGATTATGAAGATGAAAATATTTCCTATTCAGATATAGTAGCAAGTTTTCAAAAATGGATGTTGGATACCAGTAAAAATTATAATTCAGCTAATTTGGATGAAAAATCTATTCTTGAAATACTTAAAAATTTAAATCGAACAGTTTTTTCTGAATTAATAGATTCAAAAAATATTGATGAAGAAAAGAGAAATGATATTATTAGTATTTTCTATGATGTAGTTAGTAAGATTAAAGGAAAATCAAATAAAAATGGTATTTTCGAAAAATCTTTGAAAAAATCAGATTTATTAATAAATTTAAATATTGAAGTGAAGCCTTGGTTAAGGTTCACTAAAATTGAAGATGCTTATGTGAAGGTGAAAGATGTGTTCGGTTTTTTTAGTACTGATGGTAAAACTGATGAGTGCGGAAATTTCAAAACGGAAGCATTGCCGGTAAAAAATAAAATTTTAGTTAAGACAAAGGATATGGAAAAAAGTAGGTCTGTAAAATTGGAAGAAGATGAGAAAGTAACTATACACACTTCAATTTTCTAAATTATTTCTGTTAGGTTAAATAACTGGTAAAACTAGTTTTTTCAGATGTGTGAAATTAGGTAATAAATTCCCTGCTAAAAATAAAACACCTGAGTAAAAACAGTGAACGGAACAACATATAACGGTGTGATTTCTTCACGAAATTTTCAGAACTATTGAATTGAATTCAAAATTGGGGTAGTTCAATCTTCTAACCAGTTTTAGCTAATATTATTAAAAAATAGATCGAATGAAAGGCTCAATCCTGTCAAGTATTGCAGGATTATCATACATGGGAAACTTATATTTCTGAAAAATTTACTTATCATGGTTGGGGCAGTGGAAATTTGTCCAGATGCGATTTTTGCGGTGATGAAATAGTTCATCCTTTTAATTGTAATTATTGCGAGGGTAGTTTCTGTAAAGAGCATCGGTTGCCACCTAACCACAAATGTTCCGGCTTGGATAAGTGGAAAGACCAGTCAGGCCCTTCAATCAGATTAAATAAAAAAAGAAAGTCACTAAAAAGCAAAAAAGAGAAATCTATTTCTCTCTCTTCATCTGTAAATCAAAATAAAAATAGACAAAGTTCTCATCTTTCTAATTCAGGAGGTTCAAATAGTGACAAATCCAATTGGTCAAATGTGAAAAAATCTGATAAAGGAAATGGGTGGTCAAAGAGGGGAATTGTCGAAATTGGGATTATAGCTCTCTTAGTACTGGGACTCTTCCATATTAATTTTTCACTTTCAAAACCCGAATATGAGGTTAACGGCAATATTAATAATCAAGAGATTCTATCCGGGGAAGAACTAACTGTCAATGCTCAGATAAAAAATATTTCTGAGGTGAATAGTCCTATTCTAAGACTTTTACAAAATAGAGAAGGTATCTATAACGTTTTTGTAGATTGGTTTGTCGAGTCGAAACGGTTTACCCTAAAAGTGGATGGAGATCCTGTGGAGAGAAGAGAAGTAAGGATAGGTCCAGGAGGTTCTGAAAATATTAATTTTACGCTCGTTGGAAAAGAACGAGGAAATTGTAATGTGCAAATAGGTGATTTTACTGAGAATTTTAGTGTTGAAAATAGTGCAAAATTTGAGCTTAATGAAATTCAAATTGATCCTTGGAATCCTTGGGTTGGTGAAAATATTTCTTTTTCTCATAAAGTGAGAAATGAGGGGTTCATAGAAGATGAGAAAACGATTGAGTTAGATATAGATGATAAGGTTAAAAGCAAAGAACTAAATTTGTCTCCTGGGGAAGAAAAGACTGTATCATTTTCCATTATTATTGATGAAAAGGATAATTATGAAGTTAAAATTTCAGATGGAGTAGAAGAAGTAACGGAAAAATTTTCAGTTTCAACACCTGCAGATAGTCCATTCAGTCGTTCGAGCTATTATTACGGGTTTGCAGAGGAATATACGCGTAAAAATTTTGATGTTCCTCAAAGAAAAAATATTGATGGACTTGCTTCTTTTTTGAATGAGGTTGAGCTTCCTACTTATGAGGAGGGTGTGTTTGATTGTTCCGATTCTTCTGCTGTGGTTGAATGGTTGTTAGAGGGCGCTGGGTTCAATACCTATATTGGATCTAATGACCAGCACACTTGGGTTATCGTGAAAATAAATGGTGAAACCTCGGTCGCCGTCGAAGCTACACTATTGACAGAAGGAGACTACAGACCTCCTGGAATTGTAATGGGTCCAAATGGCGAGCATAAGAAGTATTCGTGGATTTATAAAATGTTTCAAGATTGGAAGGAAAAATATCCGCCTAGTCAATATGCGTATGACGCTGATATTACCCTAGAAGAATGGAAAGAAGAATACATGGCTACCGTTCAGCAGCCTGTTGGCATCCCTTCAAAAAGTGGCTATTATTCACCTCTTGAACTGTATAACTCTCCCAAACCAATGCATCAAGGGACTGAAAGCGGATCTTATATGCCTATATCTGAATTTGATTGGTGGAATGTATCTCCCTATAATGAAATGAATCCGTTTTCATCTTGGGATTGACTTCTAACTTGTATCAAACCTCTATATCTTTATAATTAAGAATTAAGATTAGTTGAAGGAGCTAATATTGCTCAATGATGTTTTTCGTTGGATAAGCCATCTTATTTCGTAAAAAAAACGATATAGAAAATATAAAATTCTAATCTAGTGTGGTAAATATCTTTACTATAATTTTTCAACCGTAGTTATCTTTTTTCCAATATTTGAGAGGGTTTTGTTTCTTTGAGGAATTTTTTAATACTTTTATTGGATAAATAGGTTTGTTGTGGAGGTGTTTTTTGTGAAAGAGGATGATCACAGGAAAAAGGGGAAAGTAAAATTTTACAATCAAAGAAAAAATTACGGTTTTATCATTCCGGAAGATGGTGGAGAGGACTTATATTTTAAAGGGTGGGATGTAGATGAGGGGTGGCTTCAGGGGGGGGAAACTGTAAAATTTACGAGGGAGCCATTGGAGAGTCACAATGGAGGTAATCCAAGAGCTAGAAATATTGTTAAGGTTAAGAAATTTAATGATTACCTAAAAAACGGATTGGACAAGTTTAAACGAGGATTTGGAAAAAAGTGGGGCCTTAGGATAGTTTCCCTTTCGGCTGTGATTGTTGCTTTAGTTTTGATTTACATGTTTATTCCTTGGTCTAGATTAGTAGCACATTTTTCTGGATATCAAATTCACCTACAGTGGTTATCTTTGGCTTTACTGTTTTCTTTTTTTATGGGGGTGGCAGGTGGCGCTGCGGAGAAAAAGAGAAAAAAGAAAACAAAAGTCAAAGGAGAGATTGAAGTGCCTGAAGGTGCGGAAGTTAGAATAAAAGGGTCTGAAAGAAGGAGGAAAAAACCGCCTTCAAAGACAATCATTAAATGGGTTTCAATTGCAGGTATTTTACTTGCCGTATTAGGTTTAGTGATTGGAAGTTTTGATTTTACTTATGGGGCATTTTCTGTCGTTTTTGGGGGAGTTATTTTGGGTCTTGGTCCTGGATTGCTTATTAAAAGATATAGACGAAAATATTAACAAATACCAGTTAAGCAAAAAATGTCCGAGCGGAACGAGAGCAAATGTTTTCGATTTATTTTGTTATTATCTTTAGAAGAATATGGGCAAATATTTCAACCCCCTAACAGTTCGCGCCATTATTTACAAAAAAATTGTAGCGAATGGATGACGTTTTACACCTATAAAAATAGGTCAAAACAGATCTCTTATTGAAAAGACATGTTTGAGCGAAACGAGTGCAAAAGCCCCCAATTTGTTTGTTTTAACCTTCTCCTAATTGGTGGGGATACTTCTTTATCAATTATCAGAGGTTAAAAACTAAATTTTGCTGTTTATTTGGTAAAATTCAAAAGGGTGTAAATTTTACCTTTTTATGGAGTTCTTATAATGTGGGGAAATTTCTAATCGAGGTAAGCGTGCTGAAGAACTAAATATTGATAATTGTCATGGTAACTATAATGAAGAAGAGAAGAGTATTATTCCTTGATGTGGATTGGAATTGGGGTTTTAGTAGGGATTGTCGTTATATTCTATGTTCTTCTCTTTACGAAAGAGGATGGGGAAGAAAGGAGATGGGTGGCTTTAGAAATTGAGGTGGTTATTATGACCGGTTATGTGGAAAAACAGCTTGGAAAAAGAAGAGAGGATTCTGAAAGTATTTGGGGGAATAAAAAAATTGGAATTATAATTGTAGGTATCTTGTTTGTTTTTATGGCTTTACTGTTGTTGGTCAATACCTCTTCTGCAGGATTTACAGTAGAAAATTTAACTATCAAACCAATGGAAGGGGAGAATGTAACCGTGGGGGAAAGATTTGTTGTTACTGGGAGAGTTGTGAATCTTAAAAAAACCCCAGAAAATTTTCAAATTGAATTAAAAATTGATGGTAAAAAAATGTCCCATAAAAAGGTCTCTATGAAGGCAAGAGAAATGAGAGAAATAAGATTTTTTTATTCTCGAGAAGAGCTTGAGGTGGGTTTTCATACAATAGAAGTTGGAAGTTCAGTAAAAGAGCTTGAAGTAAGAAAGAAAGAAAAAAGAGAAACAGAACTCATGGACGACTTTAATGATGTTTCTGGAAATGAAAATTACATCAATCCTGCATTAGATATAAACGTAGTTTCTCTCAAATGGGTTGAAGATGCTGGAAGTATACATGGTCCTTCAGTAAATATAGAAATCTTGGAAACTTTAAAGTGTGCAATAACAGTCAGCCCAAAAATAAACGAAGATATAGGCAGGCTTAACCCCCCAGCTAAAACAAGATATTTTTATTCTCTAATTCTTGATCAGGACGGTGACGGTGAAAAAGATGTTAAAACAGGAATAATCAAAAAATCTCATCATGATTTAGATGAACATGGATTAGATCAAGTTGATTTCATTGAAGACGATAATGGGTTAAGAAAAGATCAAGACTATTGTAAAATTTCTTGGAAAGGTAATACATATATTCCTTGGTTCTACGCACATAAAATAGGGGAGATAAAGTCTTTCAATTGGAAAGTTAAAGTTAGTTGTATAAAAGACAACGAAGTAGTAGCTTCAGATTTTTTACCCAACGAGGGATGGGCGAGCTTTCCCTAGTCTTTCCCATTCTTAAATTTGTCCTAAATTTACTCTTACAGCCACTTTCTACACCTAACAAAAATGTGATAGGCTTTATCAATACCAATTTTACATCTCAGAGTGAGAACGAGAAGGCAAAAAGCTCCAGTTACTTACATCTTGAACCGCCATCGGTCATTCTCGTCAATCATCAGCTTTGCATTTTGATATAAGGATGATTCTGATATGGATAACCCTTTCAAATATAGCTCTCTCAAAACCTCGTCAGAATCTAAAGACCGCAAAAGGTCCATCATGTTATCTTCGAATCCCTCTTCGAGTCTAAAACCGATCCCAGAATCGATCTTGGCGTCGAGATATCTCTTATCGAACTTACCCATCAGCATTTTCCCCATGAAACCGGTGAGGGTATAACTCGAAGCATCAGTCATCGGGATAAAGTCGCCGGGCGTGGGGTCGGCTATATACTCGGTTCCTTCGATGTTCACGATACAAGCGATGTGCGCCACGTTATCCCAGCTAAATCTGAACATATCACTTTTCACGGAGTTCTCCCAATTCTCGTACTCGATGATATAGTCAGCCATAATATCGTAAACCGCGCTAAGGTCGTCACAATCGGGCGCCAGGTCGACCTGGTCATGCTCTTGATAATATTGATAGAGAGGATCTCGAGGATGCGAACCCCAGTCATCGAATTGGTTTTCCCACTTTACGTTCGGATATTCCTCCGCATTATCGCTGGTGTGAGGAACTCGTCTGTGAACCAGTTCGGCAAGGTTTTGAAAAGTTTTGCTCTTTGTAGAAGAGATGCAGGACCTGGCGTCCGATTTCATCTCCTCGGTTAGCTTATCCACTTCACCCTCCATCCGTT
>JGI1684J13235_1000399_pt1 | contig 16428 bp, 17 predicted proteins | sample PonA232FremontCA_2_FD_13235 | JGI IMG/M metagenome (IMG submission 13235) | reverse complement strand
AGAAGGGCCGGGTCCGGTCCCGGCCTCTCATCATGCGTTCAAGTCCTCCGCGGCCTCCGGCCGTACGTAAACCGGCTCGTCAGAGGGAAGGCGGCAATAGGCCACTTCTCGTTACAAGGCTCCTTCCCGGCTTGAGCCGGCAACCCAGCAGCAGCGAGAGAGACTGAGATGAGCTATAAAGAACATAATCCGGAATGGTCCACAATCCAGGCGAACACGGGGTACGGCCCCAGACTCTCGGTTATGGACACGGGCCTTGAAGACCGGATGGCTGTCATCGATCCGGAAACCGCAATCTGGCACCTCGTTCCCGGCGAAGAGCTTCCCGGCGCCTTGGCCGGCTCCCTGGCCCAATCGGGGGACAAGAGGCGTGAATTTCTGCAGGAAATGCAGCATTTGCGCTTCGGGCTCACCCCCTCGGCGGTCTATTTCAATCCCACGGAACGCTGCAATCTCAACTGCAGCTACTGTTATCTCCCGGAAGAGATGCGCCGTTCGGGCACGGATATGGATCCGGACCAACTCTGCAGTGCTCTGGAAAAGCTGTCCTCCTACTTCCGGGGTCAGCTTCCCGAAGGGGTGCTGCCGCAGCTTGTATTCCACGGAAGTGAGCCCCTGATGGCCAAAGAGGCCGTATTCTCCGGCATAGAGGCCTTTTCCGACCAGTTCCATTTCGGCTTGCAGACCAACGGCACTCTGCTCTCGGACAAGGACCTCGCCTTTCTGCAAAAGCATCAGGTGGGAATCGGCCTGTCCCTGGACGCTCCGGACGCGGAGCTGTCAGCCCTGAACAGGAGGACCTGGGGAGGGAAAGGCGTCTTTGAGCAGGTGAGGGAGGTCATTGGTCAGCTGGCCTCCTATCCCGCCCTCAATGTTATCACCACCGTTACCAAGGACAACGTGCGCTCTTTGACCCGGATGGTGGACTTCTATCAGGAGATGGGGGTCGCGGTCTGCATGTTCAATCCGGTGCGCTGCACCAGTCCGGGGGGGCTCCGGGACAAGCCGGACGACGATGTCCTGCTTGCCGAGATGAGCAAGGCCCTGGACCGCAGCCTGGAACATTTCGAAAAGACCGGAAAAAAGCTCGTGGTGGCCAATTTCGCCAATATCCTGGCAGGCATCCTCGGACCCACCGGACGACGACTGATGTGCGACATTTCCCCGTGCGGAGGCGGGAGATGCTTCTTTGCCGTGGGCGCGAGCGGGGAGGTCTTTCCCTGCAGCGAATTCGTGGGCATGCCGGAATTCAGCGGAGGCAACCTCTTCCGGGACGGGGTCGAGGACATTCTGGCCGCTCGCCCCATCCAGCAGGTGACCAACAGGATGGCGGAAAACATCACTCCGTGCTCCGATTGCGCGGTACGACACTTCTGCGGCGCTCCCTGTCCGGCTGAAGTCTACGCCCTTCACGGCGAGCTGAACCAGCCGCCCCCCTACTGCCGCTTTTACGAAGGCCTGATCCGCTACGCCTTCCGGGTTATCGCCAGGGACCAGGAGCTTGCCTTTCTCTGGGACACCTGGGAGACGGAAACCGAAGAGACCCATCGCCTGGAAACCCTTCCATAACGGTATCGGTCAACGGATACTCGGACCTGATTGGATCCCAATTATGCCGCTTCAGCCAACAAGGGCTGCCCAACCCATTCTCAATCCGGGGCAGGTTGAAAACCCTGCCCCGGATTCCTTTTTGTAGGGGGTGTGCCTTCAGTTTATCGGATGACTATTGTATGAAAATGTTTCTAACTTGTTGAATTCTTAGGAGAAAAGGCAAGGCATGGCTCGACGGTGCGTGCGCTGAGGCCGTGTTTCGTATACAGGCGCGCCCTTGTTGAGGTCAGCGATAGGCGTATCTGGTGAACAGCTTCAGAAAAGCCCGCGTTGGAGCGTGTGAGAGGAGCATATACATTCTCTCAAGCAAGCTGAAGCCGGTCGGTTTATGCTGTTCCCGGCATTCAATTCCGGGATGAAACACTGGCCCCAGCGCACGCACCGACTCGCCCTGTTGAATGCAGCGTAGCTGCCCTGCCGAAGGCAGGATTCAACAGGGCTCGCCACGCAGCATTTTCATGTTTCGTTGTGCCTGGATTGGGCCAGGGATAAAGGGTGTATGGAAAAGGACTCAACGTGTTGAATTATCGGGAACAAGAACCACGCAGCATTGTATGCTTGGTTGTGCCAGTGTCTGAGCAGGCATGGCCTATTCCAGCAGGGCGCGGGCGAAGGACTCCCCGTCGAAGGGACGCATGTCCTCCATCTTTTCCCCCAGCCCGATGTAGGTGATGGGGACTCCCTGTTCCAGACTGATTCCCAGCACCACGCCGCCCTTGGCCGTGCCGTCCAGCTTAGTGAGGACGATTTCGTCCACGCCGATGCTCTCCCGGAACAGCTTGGTCTGGGACACGGCGTTCTGACCGGTGGTGGCGTCGACGACCAGGATGCTCCGATGGGGGCTGCCGGGATGGTGCTTGGAAAGGACCCGCTTGATTTTCTTCAGCTCCTCCATGAGATTGGTCTTGGTGTGGAGCCGCCCGGCTGTATCGATGAACAGGAGATCATATCCCTGCGAGCGGGCTCTGTCCAGGGCCTCGTACGCGACGGCGGCCGTGTCCGATCCGGATTCCTTGGCGTAGAAGCCCGCCCCCACTCGCTGGGCCCAGATCTCCAGCTGTTCGATGGCCGCCGCACGGAAGGTGTCTCCCGCGGCGATGAGGGGTGTGTATCCCTGCATGCGGGCCCTGTGGGCCAATTTGGCAATGGTGGTGGTCTTGCCCACGCCGTTGACGCCCAGCATGAGCACGATTTCCGGGGGAATGGGCTTGATTCGCCTGGGAGGCTCGGGGAACATCCGTGCCAGCTCTTCCTGGAAGAGCTGCTTGAATGCCTCGGAGGTGGTCACCTCGTTGTCACGGACGCGCTGTTTCAGGGTGTCCACGAGCGTGGTGGTGGTCTGAAAGCCCACATCCGCGGTGATGAGGATCTCCTCCAACTCCTCCCAGAACTCGTCCCCGAATTCGTCGCTCCGGCTCAGGAGCTGATCGATGTTGCGGGAGAGTTGCTGCCTCGTCTTGGTCAATCCGTGGGAGAGCTTCTCGAAGAGCCTGCTGCGCTCGTCCTCCTCGTCCTCGAGGTCCAGGGCGAGGGCGAGGCGGTACTGCAGCTCGGAGCGGAACTCCTCCACGTGCTCGTATTCCATGTCCCGGAGCCAGCCCCGAAAGCTCTCCACGAATTCCTGGGCTTCCTCGCGCGGCACCTGGAGGCTGTCCAGGAGGAAAAAAAGCCTGTTCCAGAGTTGTTTCCCCGCGGTATCCACTCCCTGCAGGACAAGGTCCAGCCAGACCGAAAGCCGGGGCTCGGCTTGCTGCAGGCTCTGCAGGAGCTCGTTCTGCCAGTCCTCGCCGAGATCCGACGCTTCGGGCTCACCAGGCGCCTCAGCTTCCGCGGGGACTTCCTGCTCGACACTTTCCTCGGTTGTCGTCTTCTTCCACAGCTTGCTGATCCTGGAAAAAAAACCCATGCGGAACTCCTTGTCCGTTATGGCCCCGGGTAATAGGGGAGGGGGATTGTTTCTCGATTTTGAAAGGGAAAAAGATCAGGATATTGCCATAAGACAGAAGGCAGGGCCTCACATGTCCGGAGGGGCGCTTTTGTTGAGCCTGTCCCAGAAGATCTTGCCCTGGGATTTTTTGTACTTGCGCAACAGGACGTACAAGGCGCCCGAACCGCCGTGCCTGGGCTGAGCGGTGCTGAAGGCCAGTAGGACCCGTTTCAGGGGGTCCCGGGTCAGCCAGCTCTGGATCTGTTCCCTGAGGACGCTGCGGCCCAGGGGGGAGTTCTTGCCGCGGCCGGGGATGACGAGCAGACAGCGATTCCCCGCCATGAAGTTTTCCTTGATGAATTCTACAAGAAGCTGCCAGGCCTGTTCCGAGGTGAGGCCGTGCAGGTCCAGATGGTCCTGCGGCGAGTATTGACCCGCTTTCAGCTTCTGCATTATCTTGCTGTCCAAGCCCTTGATGCTGCCCTGGAAATACTCGTTGGTGAACTGGATGTCGAATTCCGCCCTGCCCTGCACCAGGTCCCGCAGATATTGCCTGTACTTGGCCTCGTCGTCGCGACGCGACGGAACGGGGTCCGCGGCTTCCTTGCTCGGAATGACTTCCCGACCGGACTTCTTTGCGGACAAAGGCTCCACGTCCTGCATGGCCCTGTGGAAGAGGGCTTCCTCGCTCTCCGGTTCCTGCTCGGCCCGCTGTTTTTCCCTCGCCTCGGAAGGGGGCTCCTCTTTCCGGGGAGTTTTTTTTCGGGCCAGCTCCCGGGCGACTTTGTTCCAGTCCTTGGTGCGCATTGCCGGAGCCCTCTTGATTGGCCTCCCTGCAGGAGCGGGCCTAGCCGGGCGGCGCCGGAACCCTGCCGCAGGAAAGAGCGGGACCTCGAAGGGTGATATACCCTGGTTACGGGGAGTCGGAAGAAGCGTGTGCTTCGTGCCTTCGCCGCAATTGACGGGGCGGCGAAAAACGGAGAACGATCCCGTGTTCCCGGAATACCGGGCTGCTTACAGCCAAAAAAGTAGCTTGAATTGATTCAGTTTTCAAGTTATCCGGCCTCTGATACGGATTGTGTGTTCGCGGGTGTTCCGCATGCCGGTTTCTCCAGAGTGGGGATTTTGGGGTGGTAACGCCCGAGCACAGAAAAGCGACCCGACTTTATACGGCATAAAGAGATGATTCGAATAACCAGCGGCGCATTCAAGGGCAGGCGGATCGAGACCACCACCGGTCCGGGATACCGTCCGGCCACGGAAAAGGTCCGGGAAGCGCTTTTTTCCATGCTCGAGGCCCGTGTTGGGGACTGGGAGGACCTCGTAGCCGCGGATATCTTCGCCGGAAGCGGGAGCCTGGGGTTCGAGGCGCTGAGCCGGGGAGCCCGGTGTGTGCACTTTATCGAGAACAGCGCCAAGGCGGCCAAGCTGATCCGCTCCAATGTGAGGCAATTGGATCTGCCCCCCTCCAGGGTCCGCATGGCCAAAAGGGACGCCTTTCGCCTGATTCAGTCACAACCCCGGGAAAAAATCGGGCTCGCGTTCATTGACCCGCCTTACAATAAGGGTTTATTGATTCCCTTTCTGGATCGCTTCCTGAATGCGGGGTGGATGCAGGAGAGCGGCCTCATTGCGGCCGAAGTGGAGCAGGAGCTGATCATCGAGCCGGAGAGATTCCCCGGGCTCGAGTTGCTGACCCACAAAACCTACGGACAGACGAGGATATACCTATGGAGGACCAGCGGCGACTCGCAGTGTATCCGGGAACATTCGACCCCCTGACCAACGGACACATCAGCCTCGTCCGTCGCGGCCTGGACGTCTTCGATCGGGTGGTCCTGGCGATCGCCAGGGACACCTACAAGACCCCGCTCTTCTCCCTGGAGGAACGTGAGGAGATGGCCAGAGACGCTTTTTCAGGGAGTTCTGGCGTGGTGGTGGAGACCTTCAGCGGGCTGCTTGTGGATTATGTGGAGCGGTGCGGGGCCAGCGTCATCCTGCGCGGCCTGCGGGCGAATTCGGATTTTGAGTACGAGTTCCAAATGGCGCTCATGAATCGCCGCCTAAAGCGGAATGTCCACACCATGTTCATGATGACCGACTATAAATGGCTCTTCACCAGTTCCTCCATCATCAAGCAAACCGCAGAAGCGGGCGGCGATGTGCAGGGACTCGTGCCGGACCTGGTCTGGCAGCAACTCAAGAAGCGCTACGGAATCACCAACAACGGGAGCTAGAGGCTCCCCAGGACAGGGTTTGATAGCCTGTTGAAAAGATGCCTATCAGGCAGGGCGTTCAAAAATCTCAAGGGACGGGCGAAAAAAGTGCAAGGTCGTCGTTTACCCGGTGAAACCTTCTTGGGTTTCACCGGGGTGTAGTTCGCCCCCATGAGGGTTTGAATCCGGCACCTATTTGTGAGGCCCAATCAATCAGACGCCCTTTTGTCACCTCAAAGAGGTGCCGGACAACGCAGCAATTAAAAGATTTGGGGCGCCCTGTTGAGCGTCTGGAAAGCGGAGTGATCCTGTGCGAACGATCTGTCTCATCGGTCCCACGGGGACGGGGAAGAGCTCCTCCGCCCTGCGGGTGGCGGAGCGCTTCGGCGGAGAGATCGTCAATTTCGATTCCAGGCAGGTCTATGGGGACGTACCCATAACCACGGACCAGCCGGGACCGGAGGTCCGTCGACGAGTGCCCCACCGGCTCTACGGGTTCCTGGGGCCCCGGGATAAGGTGGATGCCGGTAGTTTTGCCCAGCACGCCGAGAAGGTCATGCACGGGATCGCCAGCAGGGGCGGCATACCCATACTGACTGGGGGGACCGGGCTCTATCTCCAGGCCGTGCTCTACGGTTTGGCCCCTATCCCGGATGTCCCCGAATCCCTACGGGAGCGCATCCTCGCGGAATACGAGGAAGACGGCCCGGAGGCGGCCCATTCCCGACTGGCGGAAATCGATCCCGAAACAGCCCGGGCGGTCAGCGTCAGGGACAGACAGCGGGTAACCCGCGCCCTGGAGGTTTTTGAGCACACCGGCAGGAGCATTTCCTGGTGGCAGAAGCGCCATCAGCGGAGCAGCCCCAGGCACGAGGCCCTCAAGATCGGAATGAGCCCGGATCGGCAACAGCTCAAGAGGGATTTGGCCCGCCGCATCGAGACCATGCTGGAACAGGGGGCCGTGGAGGAGGTCCGCGCGGCCTGGAACAGGTGCCCCGACCCTTCGGCGCCGGTCTGGACCGGGATCGGCTGTCGGGAGATCCTGGCCTACATATGGGGGCGTATGGAGCTCGAGGAGGCCAAGAGGGAGTGGATCAAGCGCACCTGGAACTATGCCAAGCGTCAGCTGACCTGGTTCCGGAGGGACGGGGAAGTCCACTGGGTGTCCCCGGGAAACGCGGAAGACATCGAAAAAAGGGTGGCCCTATGGCTCGAATCAGAATAATGCTTTCCAGCATCCGAAAGCTGCCGAGGCAGGCAGTGGTGTTTCCCGTGTTGGCTTCCTTGCTGCTTCTTGCGCTTGCCATGCCTCTCCGGGCGGAAGCGGGTGCCCTGATTCAACAGGCGGATCAGGGGCGGATAAACTGGTTTACCGGGGAGATCCGGGCTGTGGGCGAAGCCAAGGTTCAGCCGCAACTGTGGGACCAGCAGGTCAGACAGGATGTGATGCGCAGACAGGCCCTGATGGAGGGCAGGCGCAATCTGTATTCCGCCCTCAAAGCGGTGCGGATCGACAGCTCCCTGACCGTTCGGGATCGAGTGACCGAGGATCCCGTGCTTCGGGAAAAGCTCAAGGGCAGGGTGAACAACTCCGTGCTCCTAAACCGAACCGTCGTTCCGGATGAGCGGATGAGCCTGAGGGTGGGCATGAAGCTCTGGGGCCCCCTTTCCAAGATGCTCATTCCCGATTCCGTCTGGTACGAGAAGCCCTCGGAGGTTGCCGCCGAAGAGCTGGATCAGGAGGAGATGGAGCCCTCGGAGAGGATTGAGCGTCGTTCCGGGCTGATCGTCGACGCCAGGGGGCTGGACGTGGAGCCGTCCCTGATTTGCCGGGTCTACGGACCGGAAAAGCGGCTCCTGTACGGCCCGGGGATTGTCCGGCCCTCAGTTGCTATCGGCAGGGGGATGGTGGGATACACGCAGGATCGGGGAACGGCTGTCCGATCCTCCCGCAGCGGAGGCGATCCGCTGATTCTGCGGGCCGAGGACAAGGCCGCGTCAAAGGGCTGCGAAGTCGCGGTCTCCGCGGAGGCGAGTGAGAAACTGTTGCCCCGGCCGGGGAATATCGAGTTTTTGCGGCGGGGCAGGGTCATCATCATTGTAGGCTCGGGCGACGGAGACGAGCCCATGGAATACGAGCTGGACCAATAAGGGGGAGCTATGTTCGAGAAATTTTTTTTCTTGCGGCGTATCCGTTCCGGGCTTCCCTTTATAGTGCTTGTTGCCTCTTTCGCGTTCCTTCCGGTCCTGGGAGGCGAGGTCCGAGCGGATGTCCATCGTGTCGAGCTCAAGAAGGAGATGGATCGGGGCGCCAAGGCCGCGTTCAATGCCGCCGAGCAGAAGAGGGCCCTGGCCAAGGCCGCCCTCAAGGAGGCTGAAAAGATCCTGGCCGGATCGCTGCCCAAGGGACGGAAAAGAGTCATCCGGGATTTCCTGCAGGAAAAGGTGGAGGAATTCGTGCTGAGCTATTCCGAGCAGCAATACGTGGAAGAGGAAAATACCGGGGTGCTCAGCATTGAAGCCAATGTGAACACGCAGAGGGTCAAAGACTATCTCAAGAAGTGGGGCACCTATTATACAGCGACCGGTGAATGGGACTATCGCCTGGAGATCCGGGGGGAACTGGACACGGAAAAAGAGCTCCGGCTTGCCGATCTGGAGACCATGAGCGGTATGCGGCGGGAGCGTGAATCCCTGGGTCCTGTTTTCGTGCTGCGGCCCCCGGAAGAGGAAGGAGGACGCTGGGAGTCCCTCCTCATGCGAGGTGGCGAGGAATCCATCTATTTGGCGGGCAGCCTGGACAAGCTGTGGCTCAAGACGTGGAGCGAATTCTTCTCCCGCAAGAGTGTCCGCATGCGGGTGGAGCGGAAAATGCGGCTCACGACGTCCGGATGGAGCACTTCAACCGGTGTTCGGCATTTCAATACCGTTCTGGAGGGATGGTCCACCAAGCTGGACAGGGCTGTCATTCAATCCCTTGAGCTCGATGCTGGCGGGCTGAGCGGCATCTGGACGGTCTATACCCTGACACCGGCCGAGCTGCGAAACGAGCTGGAGAGCTACATTCCTCCCAGAGGGCTGGACTTCAGCTTGGAGGTTGAAAACGCAACCAGATCCCGCGGGAATGAATCGAAGAACAAAGCCGGAACACGGGTGATTGTCCCCTAAGGCGGTGAGTAGGATCTTTTGATTTTCCTGCTGGAAGGAAGTGGGAGTCTTTTCCTGTGGCGAGGGGATAAAAGGAAGCTTTGCCGTTGCCGGACGTGAACTTGGCGGGCGAAACCGGAACGGGGCTCTCCGTGGGTGCGCTCCGGCTCGCCGGCAAGTTTTGGGGACTTCTGAGAGGGATGGGTCAGGATTAGCCCTTGTCCTCCTCGCGGGATTCGGATTCGTGTTCCTTGCCCTTCTCCTTCTTCTCCTCCTCCTTGCGGGAGGAAACATCGATTTCCTCGGGTTCGTCAGACGCCCGTTTGAAGTTCTTGATCGCACGGCCCATGCCGGAGCCGATTTCCGGCAGCTTGTTCGCGCCGAAAATAACCAGGACGATGACGAGCAAAATCATCAATTCGGGAATGCCGATTCCTCCGCCGATCATATGGCCTCCATGGGATGTTGGATTCGAACAGTCACTGTTTAACGTGTTTCCGGGCTGTGTGCAATACATTCGTTGTTCCGTCCCAATCGGGGCGGAGGTACTCTAGCAGCCTGTTGAAAAAAAACTTATCGGGCAGGACGTTTAAAAATTTAAGGGCCAAGCGCGACCCGGCACTCACTTATTTCCCGAAGTTCAATATATTACGAGCAAACATGAAAAAGTGAGTGCCGGGCAAGGTCGAAGTTTACGCAGTGAAACCTTCTTTTGTTTCACTGGGGTGTGGTGCGCCTCCATGAGAGTTTGAATCCGGCACCTATTGGTGAAGCCAAGTGAATCATACGCCGTTTTGTTACCTCAAAGAGGTGCCGGACAACGAAGCAATCGGAAGATTTTAAACGTCCTTCTCACGCTTACGGCGAGAGAGACACCTGTGTCAAGGAAGGTGAAGGCTATGCATATGATCCATTTTCCCTGGATGCATCCGGAAGCGGCTCCCGAAGCGGTTCGTGAGGGGGTGCGTTTCCTTGATCCCGGGCTGGGTGACAGCCGGGATCGTGAAAGTTTGTGGACGCCGGGGGGGCTGCCGCTGGACCGGAAAGAGGCGGCGCGATACGTCAACGAGGCCCTCAGCTTCGGACAGCGCTTTCAGGACCATAAAGACCTGGAATACCTCCGGGCTGCCGGGCTGGAGGATTTTTTCAGCGGCACCTCCTCCTCCCTGAGCGACGAGCTGGAAAGGCGGCTCAAAGCCGGCGACGGCGGAGCCGTTGAAGCGGATGAGGAGCAAAGAAAGCGGGGCCAGATGGTGCTGCTCCTCAACTGGATGCTGGAGGACCATGCCCTGCAGGCCCGGAAGGGCGAACGGCAATACAACACAATGATGAGCGATCTGAGGGAGACCCTTGGCCTGGAGGATTCCAAAGAATGGCATGATCTCGGGTTTCGGGATCTTTCCCTGAACATGGAAGAAGGGGGGGCTTCGCGCTGGAGCGGGCTCATGCCCTGGTTTCTCCTTTTTCTTCCCGATGGGGGATACCTGTTTGTCCAGGACAAAGCGATTCAGGCTGAGCTCCGGGAGAACTGCGCGGAAACGGTGTCTCTGACCGAAGCATCCGGGCAGGAAGAGCTCAAGCGTTTCGCCGGCGAACGCGGAATGAGCGGGGATATTCTTGTGGACTCCGGATGGCACCTGGCCCTCATGAGCCGGTCCGATCCGGAAATGGCCTGGCTGGACAGGGAGTACACCGTGTTTTTGGAAAGGGGCTAATGGCGGAAAGACTGTACAGGGGACGGCAACCATGAGCGAGGCAACCAAGAGGGGCTGCATCTGGGGAGTGATTTTCGACTGCGACGGTGTGCTCATCGACTCCAAGCAGGCCAATATCCGGTTTTACAACCTGATCCTGGAGGCGATGGGACTGCAGGCGATGAATGCGGAGGACGAGGAGTACGTGCATAGCCAGACGGTCACCGAGTCCATCCGGCACATCGTTCCCCAGTCCGAAGTGGAACGGGCCTTCCGGGAGGCGAGGCGCATCTCCTACAGCACGGTGCTCCCCTGGATCAGGGTCCAGGACGGCCTGATCCAGGGGTTGGAGAACCTTCGCGCCAAGGGAGTGCCCTGCGCGATCAATACGAACAGGACGAACACCATCGGGCTCATTCTGGATGAGTTCGGCATCCGACCCTTTTTTGAGCCGGTGGTGACAGCGGAGACAGTGGGTCACCCCAAACCGCACCCGGAGAGCATCTATTGGATCCTTGGCAGATGGGAGCTTTCTCCGGAGAATGTGGTCTTTATCGGCGACACGGAGGTGGACTGTCGCGCCGCAGCTGCCGCCGGAGTGCCCTTTTGGGCCTTCCAGAACGAGACGTTGAGCGCAGAGCGCCACCTTCGAGATCATCGAGAGATGTGTAAGATTGTTGAGGAAAGCTATAGAGATTGATCCCAGGCTCGGGACTTAAAGCGAACATCGAAAAGCGTAGGAGATAAGAGTAATGGATTTTTTGTTGGTTATTCTCAATCCTTTGGTAACCATATTAACTACACTTCTGAGACTTTATTTTTATGTGGTTATTGTATCAGCCATTCTTAGCTGGGTGAGTCCTGATCCGTTTAACCCCATTGTACGAGTTGTGCGCAATCTAACTGAGCCCGTGTTTGACAAGGTCCGGAGCGCGATCCCCTTTACAAATTTTAGCGGCATTGATCTATCCCCTATTGCGGTGTTGCTAGGCATTGAGTTCCTGCGCATGTTTTTGGTTCAAGGCATGCAATGGCTGAGCTTACAAATATAGCTTTCTGAAAAGCCTTGCAGCGAAAAAAGAAGTTTCTTCGTAGGCTTGGTTTGCGCAGGCACTATCGACAATTTTATGAAGGATCTTCTTGGGTAGTAGCGGTTGAGCTATTCGTTACATAGGATTGGCCGTATGTTCTTCAAGGCCCCTTGAAATAGGTTGATGTTGAGTAGTGACCTTTGGGGGGGGAGCCGTTATGCCTCGACCCGAGTTCGTGAGCGTGATAGATAAGGGACTCTTTCGACTCCATCTCTGGGTCCAGCCTGGAGCCGGAAAGAACGCCCTTTGCGGCCTTCATCAGGGGAGCCTCAAGCTCAAGGTCCAGGCGCCGCCTTCCGAGGGGAAGGCGAACAAGGAGGTTATTGCTTTTCTTGCTCGGCAACTGGGAGTCAAGCGATCCCAGGTTCAACTCGAGAGTGGACAAAAGACCCGGATGAAGAGTATACTTCTGAGCACTGACAAAGAACCCGATTGGGAAGGAATGACCCAATAAAATCCATTGATTCGATAAGGCAAGGAGGAACCGGGTATGGAGCAATATGAACTGGAGCTCATCGCCAAGTACGGCAAGCAGGATCATGAGCTCAACAAGCTTTGGGAACAGCATCTGGAGTACGAGAAACAAGTGGAAAAGCTGGAGAGCAAGACCAATCTCACTCCGCAGGAGGACTCGGAGCTGAAACAGATCAAGAAGCTCAAACTGGCCGGAAAGACCAAGATTCAGCAGCTTCTGGAGAAGTATCGCCAGCAGGAGGTGCAGGATGAGGCTTAAGGGAGCTCAAGTCCTCCTGGAATGCCTCAAGCGGGAAGGGGTGGAAACCATATTCGGTTTTCCCGGTGGCGCGGTCATCGATATCTATCACGAGCTCCCCGGCTATCCTTTCCAGCATGTTCTGGTGCGTCACGAACAGGGCGCGGTGCATGCCGCCGACGGATACGCACGGGCCAGCGGCCAGGTGGGTGTGGTCCTGGCCACTTCCGGACCGGGGGCCACGAACACCATTACCGGCATCGCCACCGCGTATATGGATTCCACCCCACTCGTCGTGCTGACCGGCCAGGTCCCCACGCAGCTCATCGGCAACGATGCCTTTCAGGAAGTGGACATGGTCGGAATCAGCCGGCCCTGCACCAAGCACAACTACCTGGTCAAGGAACTGGAAAATCTGCCCAAGGTCATCAAGGAGGCCTTTTATCTGGCGAGCTCGGGCAGGCCCGGGCCCGTGGTCGTGGACCTGCCCAAGGACGTGATGAACGCGGAAATCGACTTCTACTATCCCAAGCACGTCCGAACCCGGAGCTATAATCCGCACACCGTCCCCAACAACAAGCAGATCAAGAAAGCGGTGGAATACATCCGCCACTCCAGGCGTCCCCTCATCTTCGGGGGAGGCGGCGTTGTCGCGGCAAACGCCCACGAAGAGCTGACCAGCCTTGCCCGGGAGCTGCAGGTTCCGGTGACCACCACCATGATGGGGCTGGGAGCCTTTCCGGGCAACGACCCCCTGTGGCTGGGCATGCTGGGCATGCACGGGACCTATTCAGCCAATATGGCCGTGAACAACACCGATCTGCTCATCTCCGTGGGTGTGCGCTTCGACGACAGGGTTACCGGTAAGCTGGATACCTTCGCCCCGAATGCGCACATCATCCACATCGACATCGACCCCACATCCATCCGCAAGAACGTGGACGTGGATGTGCCCATCGTCTCCGATTGCCGACTGGCTCTGCAGGCCCTTCTGCAGGAGCTGGAGGAAAAGGTCGATGCCGGCGGGCTCGCCGGGCAGTACGAGTCCTGGAGGGACAAGGTCGAGGAATGGAGCCGCACCCATCCGCTGACCTACACCAAGAGCGAGGACACGGTGAAGCCCCAGCAGGTGGTGGAAAAGCTGGATGAGCTCACCCAGGGTGAGGCCATCATCACCACCGAGGTGGGCCAGAACCAGATGTGGGCGGCCCAGCACTACCGCTACCTCCATCCCCGTTCCTGGATCTCTTCAGGCGGATTGGGCACAATGGGCTACGGGTTTCCCGCGGCGATCGGGGCCCAGGTGGCCTTTCCGGATAAGCTGGTCATCGATGTGGCCGGAGACGGCTCCATCCAGATGAACATCCAGGAACTGGCCACAGCGGTCTGCTATAACCTGCCGGTCAAGGTGGTTATCCTGAACAACACCTATCTGGGGATGGTGCGGCAGTGGCAGGATCTGTTCTACAACAAGAACTACTGCTCCACCTGCCTCGATTACAGCCCCGATTTCGTCAAGCTGGCCCAGGCTTACGGGGCCGAGGGATACAAGGTCACCCGCCCCGCGGAATTGGACGATACGTTCCGGCGAGCCCTGTTCTCCCCGAACACGGCTGTTGTGGAGGTCGTCGTGCCCGAGGATGAGAACGTCTATCCCATGGTTCCCGCAGGTGCCCCTCTGAACGAGATGCTTCTCGTTTAGCAGCCTGTTGAAAATGTCCTTATCCGGCAAGGTGTTCCAAAGTTTCAAGGGTGCGTGCGAAAAAAAGTTCAAGGTCGTTGTTTACCCGGTGAAACCTCCTTCTTCTTTCACTGGGGCGTAGTCAGCCTCCAAAAGAGTTTGAATCCGGCACCTATTTTGTGAAACCCAGTCAATCAGACGCCCTTTTGTCACCTCAAATAGGTGCCGGACAACCCGGCAATTGAAAGATTGGGGGCGCCCTGCCAAGGCCCGAATTGTTCGCGAGCCGTGCGCCAAAACGCGATCGCCAACCCAAAAATCGAAGATGCAGCTGTGAGGCAGAGAGTCCTATGCGACATACCTTGTCCATCTGGGTGGAAGACGAGCCGGGAGTCCTCTCGCGAGTGGCGGGACTGTTCAGCGGCAGGGGCTTCAACATCGAGTCCCTGAACGTGGCTCCCACCCTGGAAAGGGGCGTGTCCCTGATGACCATCGTGACAGCGGGGGAGGAGCAGATCATCGAACAGATCGTGAAGCAGCTCCGCAAGCTGGTCACCGTGATCAAAGTGGTGGACATGAACCACGCCGATTGTGTGGATCGGGAGATGGTCCTGATCAAGGTCAACGCCCAGGACAGCTATCGCGCCGAGATCCTGCGCACCGTGGACATCTTCCGCTGCAAGGTGATCGATGTCAGCCACACGGAAATGACCCTGGAGGCGACAGGGGACAGTGGCAAGATCAGCGCGCTGCTCAGCCTGTTGCAGCGTTTCGGGATCAAGGAGGTCGCCCGCACCGGGAGCGTGGCCATGCGCAGGAGCCTGCGCAAAGAGGCCTAGAAGAGGCGCCGGGCGGATTCACCTCTACAAGGTTCTGCTCAATGGTTCTCGGTTACGGGAGGCAGAATGGCAGAGGAGCATCGCCATGCTCAGCCCTTTGTTTGGGCTTGCCGGCACCACGGTTCACGAATCGTGAATATCCGTTCACCAGACTTGATCGAAGCCCCGATTAGAAACTTTCCCCTAAAGCACGAGACAACACGAGTTCGTTTTCGGACGGAAACTGAGGAGGTTCCCCATGGAGGTATACTACGAGCAGGATGCGGACCTGGAAATGGTCAAGCAGCAGGCGGTCGCGGTTCTCGGCTACGGGAGCCAGGGCCACGCCCAGGCCCAGAATCTCCGCGATTCCGGGGTTACGGTATATGTGGGCCAAAGGCCCGGAGGCACGAACTACGATCGCGCCGTGGAGCACGGCTTTGAGCCGGTAAGCGCTGCCGAGGCCGCGCAGAAGGCCTCCTTCATCCAGATTCTGGTTCCGGATCAGATTCAGCCCGACCTCTACGCCAAGGAAATCGAGCCCTATCTGGGTCCGGAGAAGACCCTCGTCTTCAGCCACGGCTTCAATATCCACTACAACCAGATCGTCCCGCCCGCGGACGTGGACGTGATCATGGTGGCTCCCAAGGCGCCGGGACATCTCGTGCGCTGGGAGTACGAACGGCAGGCGGGCGTCCCCGCACTGGTCGCGGTGTATCAGGATGCCAGCGGCAAAGCCCTGGAAAAGGGGCTGGCCTATGCCAAGGGGCTGGGATGCACCCGGGCCGGTGTGCTCCGGACCACCTTCGCCGAGGAGACGGAGACGGACCTCTTCGGGGAGCAGGCGGTCCTCTGCGGAGGCGTGACCGAGCTGGTCAAGAACGGATACGAGACCCTGGTGGAGGCCGGATATCAGCCGGAAATCGCCTATTTCGAGTGCCTGCACGAGCTCAAGCTCATCGTGGACCTGTTCTACCAGGGCGGATTCGAGATGATGCGTCACTCCGTGAGCGACACCGCGGAGTTCGGGGACTACACCCGCGGAAGCCGGGTCGTGGACGAAGAGGTCAAGGAGAATATGGCTCAGGTTCTGGAGGAGGTCCAGAACGGCACCTTCGCCAAGGAGTGGATCCTGGAGAACAAGGCCGGTCAGCCCTCCTTCCGGGCCATGCGCAACCGGGCCAGGCAGCACGATATCGTGGATGTGGGGCAGAAGCTCAGGGATATGATGCCCTGGCTCAAGCGCTAGAAAAGACGACTGCATTCAGACGGGCAGAATCGAGCCCGACGCCGAAAGCGGGTTCCGCAGCCGAAGAGGTTATGCGGGGCCCGCTTTTTTTGGGCCGGAGTAACTATTCACCACTTCTCTAGCCTCAGCGTAAATCTGACTCTTCCGGTACACGCTTCCCCGGTCTTGAAGAATGGGAACCGCTAAGGCGCGAAGGGCGCCAAGGAAGAAACGCTAAGGCTGGGATCAATTTTCTTTTGCCGGGTAACGGCAAAAGAAAAACTGCCTTGACCAAAACCTCTA
>JGI1684J13235_1000398_pt1 | contig 16434 bp, 12 predicted proteins | sample PonA232FremontCA_2_FD_13235 | JGI IMG/M metagenome (IMG submission 13235) | reverse complement strand
TAATTCCAGGTTTCTAGCCAGAAGCGTTATTTCTTCAGTTCTTTTTTCTGTCATCTGTTATCTGTATTCTGTTCTCTGAGCAAGATAGTTAAGGAGGGATGTTTGTGAATACTAAAACAAAACTGATTGCTGCACTAATAGCGATTCTATCTATTCTATCGTGTGTAAAAGGAGCGAATATGGATAATGTAGATGAAAAAGCAAATATAAAAACTTATGAGAAGCAAGGATTCCCATTTTAAAGGCGATTTCAAATTTAAACAGGTGATCAACCATGAAAAAACTCGTTAACAATCCCGGATTGTGTATAACCGGCCTGGGACTGATCACTTCCGTTGGCCAGGATATCAACACGGCTTGTGCTTCTATACAGGACGGGGAGAAAAACCCAACAAACCTTGAGAACTTCTATGTGGATTCGCCAAAGGGGCATGAAGACTGGGAGGACGGTTTTGTAACCGGGCATCCGGTCCTAAAGGGCGACCCTGATCAAACCGAATCCAGGATCTTCACCCTGCTCGACTCTGCCCTGCAGGACCTGTTCAATGCTACCGGCGAGGACAAGGCACTGCTGGAGGGAACTCCCCTTTACGTAGCACTGCCGGAAGAATACAGGACAAAGACCGACCAGGAGCGCCTGCAGGCTCATCTGGCTGAAAACCCTGACCTACTCCCCTTTACCTGCTGGGAAATCGTTCCCTTCTATCACGGCCATGCCGCAATGATCCTTGCCCTGGCCCAAGCCGGTGAAGCGATTGCCGCGGGCCAGTGCGAACGCGCAATTTTAGCCGGGGCGGATTCCCTGATCGGGTTTGAGGACCTTAGCATGTTCAACAAAGCGGACCGGCTGAAGACCGTATTAAACCCGGATGGATTTATGCCGGGTGAAGCGGGCTCGGCTGTGCTTGTGGAAACAACAAAGGCAGCAGAAAACAGAGAAGCGAATATCGGCGCTGTGATTGACCGGATCTCAACTGATCAGGAAGCCGACAATGTCCTTGCTGGCAGCGATGCCACCGGCAATGGACTGGTGAACGTGATATCCGCTTTGAACCGGGATGCGGAGGCTGCAATGGCACCGGACACCATAATCACTGACATGAACGGTGAATTTTACCGGGCCAAGGAACTGGGCAACATTTACTCCCGCACCCTGGGCAGCATGTCCGGAGAACAAAATTTGATCTATCCTGCTAAATCCCTGGGGGACACAGGTGCGGCCTACGCAGGGATTGCACTCTCGATTGCGGTACAGGCATTGGGCGAAGGCTATATAGCCAGTAACAAAGAAGATGGAAACGCACTTGTACTTGCCTCCTCGGACTCGGGGCTAAGAGGAGCGGTCTATATCAGGCCGTATGAAAATCAATGAACATGTCAAGGTAGGCTCACAAGCTCGAAATTACAATCGATTATCCGGGATATGAGCTAACATAATATTTATCGGATACAGCTATAATCATCCATGCCAATACAGTTCACAACAAACAACAAGACACCGTATATAGCCGAAACTATCACTCTACAGGACGAAAGCATTGTCACAATAGTCAAGGCCACCTTCAACTTTTCCACCCAGGGCGAAGTATACACCGCGGAAGAGCAGCAGCAGCTAGTTTTCGGGGACGAATATGTCGGAGAACCCGGAGAATCCAGTATCAAGTACGCCTCTGATATCGTGCCGGGTAAAAAGGGAACCGATATCGCCTTGATCGGCCACGCCTATGCCTCTGAAAAGGCAGCATTTTATGCAGAGACTGCCCTTCGGGTAGAAAATATCCTAAAAAGAGTACACGTAACCGGGGACCGTTTTTGGAAGTGGTCCAGCATGGGAATCTCCCGGAGCCGTCCTCTGCCCTTTGATAAAATCCCCCTGGTTTACGAGCGGGCCTTTGGAGGCAGTGACACCCTGCACAAAAAATCGAAAAAGCACGGCTATTGCTTGGAAAACCTAGTGGGTACCGGATATGTAGCTGCAAAAAGCAAAGAGTGCATCCAGGGCCTTGCACTCCCCAATCTGGAAAACCGCAAGAACGAAATAAAAAACTGGGATGACAAACCCCGGCCTGCTGGATATGGATTTATTGCACCCAACTGGGAGCCCAGGATCCGGTATGCGGGTATAAGCACGGATGATCCCGGCAATCAGGGACAAATGACACAACTAATGGAAAGCCTCGATACCCGCTTTTACAATGCGGCAACACCGGACTTGGTGTCTGAAACCCCTTTAACAGGCACCGAGACAGTGGTTTTGAGCAATCTCAATCCTGAAACCAGCCGGATCAAATTCAACCTGCCGGGTATAAACCTATTCACCTCGTATATATTCCAGGACCGGACTGAAAGGACACAGCCAGTGCTGGACACCCTGGTTATAGAACCGGACGAGAACCTGTTCACCATGGTGTGGAGATCCAAAGTACCGGACACAGACAACCTGAAAAACCTGAAACAGGTCAATATCGATCTTGGAAGTGACAAGTAATTAGTTATAGATTTTAGGTAGTTCCCATCCGGAAATTTTTAATTTCCAGATACGGAAATAGCAGGCTTTCAATTCGGAAATTAAATTTTTTTCGTTTGACAAGGAAATCAAGAAATTATGAGGAGGCGTATCTTAATACATCGACTAATAATTTTGAAGATTGAGGTAGTCAAACTTCAATCTGGCAATTTCCGGATGAAAACTTCTAGGTAGCAAATATTTTAAAAGACATACAATGCGTGGATTTATCTAAGGCTTTACCAAGTCCGACTTCAAGTAAAGAATGATCAATTATGTTAAGAATTTTTTGAAGCAACTTTATTCTAAAAAATTTTAAGATAACCCTCTGAAATTTTTTATTAGGTTTGGTACCACCTCGGAATATTGTTGGACAAAATGCTAAACAGGATGCGTAAAAAAGTTAATCACCTTGGAGCTAGCAAAAGAAAAAAGCCCTTCCACACGACAGTGAAAAGGCTTTTTCTTGTTTATTTTTCAATAAGATCTAGGAATCCAGGATCCTTTTTGCAGTTTCATCGTTTGCATCGGTTACGTGCTTGATCCCGAGTTCATCTGCAGTTTCCCTGTTTCCGGCAACAATATCATTGCGGGTGACATTGTCCAGGTTGAACTTCCTGGCACCTGCCATAAGTTGCTGCAACCCGCAGGAAAGCTTGTCAGACAAGGTCCACAGGGCAATTGCACCGTAAGGGATATTTTTCATTTCGTCCTTGCCCACTCTTTCCTGTACATCGTAGTAGGATGCAAATATTTCCTCAGGAGTACTTCCGATATCTCTAACACTCTTGGGAAGGGAATCCCAGTTGCCATTTACTGCCTCCTTCCTTTCCGGGTGCAGGACACCCTCGATATTTGCGCCCAAAAATCCCGGGATCATGAGGGAACGTCCCATGCAAATCATTTTCACATAGGGAGAACCCAGGGCCAGTCCCTTGAAGATGCTGTCCTCCAATGCAAAACCGCCTGCAAAGGATAGATCCACCACATTCTCGCCTTTGGCCGCCAGCTGACTGGCGTATTCATGGGCCTTTGCATGCAGGTTCACAGAAGGAACACCCCAGCTCTGCATCATGTTCCAGGGGCTCATTCCGGTTCCTCCTCCGGAACCGTCAATGGTCAAGAGATCCATCCCGGCTTCCGAGGCAAACTTTATAGCCATGGCCAGCTCTTCCATGCCGTAAGCACCGGTTTTCAGGGAGAGGCGCTTGAAGCCCAGGCTTCGCAAGTACTCCACCGCCTCGTGGAAATCCTCCCGGACTTGCTCCACTGAATCCAGATTCGTCGCCCCTAGCCTGCTGTGTCGTGCAAAGGACCTGATGGACCCGTGCTTGAATGCTTCCTGGACCTCGGAGCGCTCAGGATCCGGATCAACAATATATCCCCTTTTCTTGAGGAAAAGGGCATAATCCAGGCTGCTCACCTGGATTTCCCCGCCAATATCCTTGGCACCCTGTCCCCATTTGATTTCTATTATGCACTTATTGCCGTAATTTTCTGCAATGTATTCCGCTACCCCGTTGCGTGTATCCTCAACATTCAATTGAACGATTATAGCCCCGTAACCGTCGTAATACTTGAGATAGGTATCTACCCGTCTATCCAACTCGGGTGCCTTGACTACCTTGCCATTACTTATTTCTGCTTCCTTGTCCACTCCTACCACGTTCTCTCCCACCACTATGGGGATACCAGTCAGGGCCCCGCCAATGGCAAAGGAATCCCAATACTTGGATGCAATAAAAGTGGAACCCAATGCCCCTGTCATCATGGGCATTCTGGCCTTGGTCTTTATCTCTTGCCCAAACTCGGAGGAGACATCCACATTGGGGAAGATGCAGTTATCCGGGTCCCTGCTGTCACCTTCTTGCAGTCCGTGGGATCCATAGGCATAGCCCTGTATGCGGAGGGAATTGTAGGAAACCCCAACGTGAGAAGTATTGTTTGCCCCTGCGGTTACTGTCCCGAAATCCCTGGGATAAAGGATTTTCCTTCCCACCAGGCTGGAGAGGAAGGTCTCACACTTGCCTGCGCAGTCTGACCTGCAAAGTGTACACAAGCTTGATTCCGCCGGATTGCCGCGATTGGTTGTACCCAAGACGTCGTTGTTCTTCTCGAATCTCATCATATTCATCTCTATTTCTCCTTAAATCGATTTTCTGTGCAGCATTAAAGATCCAAACAAATATCACGGTTTTTGGTCAGGCACTAACTACCTGCCAAAAACAAAAAGGCGTCCATATCCCGTAAAAGGGTTATGGACGCCTTTGTCCGCCTTTTTCGTTCGATTCAACCACACCCCATTGTGTAGTTTTCGCCGAATATTTTTTAGTGAAAGAGAGAATTCTTATAGATCAATTTACAGTTGATGTCAAACCTAAAATTCTCATCAGCCAGAACAATCGGATTGCAGGCAACAGAACCCTATCTTTGGGCAAGACAACAATTAATTATTGTACAATTCTTCTGACAATAAAATCGCCTCTGCCACCTCGCGCATTGATTTACGGGTATCCATGCTGCGCTTTTGAATCCAGCGATAAGCCTCGTCTCCATTCAAATTCTGTGCATGCATGAGCACTTCCTTGGCTCTGCCCACCATTTTCCTGGTTTCCAATTCCTCCTGCACCACTTTTTTCTTTACCATCAACTCGGTATTGAGGATTGCCAATGCAGCCTGGTTTGCCACAGTGGTCAAGAGATCGATCTCGGTTTGGGAAAATTCGTGCGGCTCCGAGGTAAAACAATTCAGGGCACCAATAACCTCTTCATTCTTCAGTTGCAGCGGTACTCCCAGCATGGATTCCAGACCCAGCTTTCTGGCCATCTCCTTTTCCTTGAACTGCTCGCAATCCACTACACTTTTTATCAACAGCGGCTGCTTACTGGTTATCACTTCTCCAACCACTCCTTCATTCAACTCCAGGGAACGGTCCTTTACATAATCCGGTGAAATAGCCTGGGTTGCCTTTAAACGGATTTTGGAAGGATTTTCCTCCTCGTCTATAATCCAGAGGGAACATATCTCCACATCCATCACCTTGGCAGTAACCATTACAATCAGCTTCAGCAGATCCTCCAGGAACAAGTCCGAGGTGATGGCACGGCTTATATCCTTCAGAGCCTGAATATACTTATCATTTATATCCTGATCCCAATTTGGCATATCGATAACCTAGTCGATTTTAAAAATTATTTCAAATAATATTTTTACCCTCTGTACAGTTCGAAGTTCTCGCTGCTTCGCAGTCGAGATTGCCCCAGGTTATATGTTCGAAGTTGGCAAATAAAAATTACTCAACTTCAACAGGTTACGACGTAAAAGTATAAGTTCAGTCATACGTAATATAAAATTCATAATTTCAAAGTAATAACTTAAGAGTTTGGACTGTCCAGTTACCTTGAAAAACTTGATATAGTTCAGTCCACAGGTACGACCCTGTTGCCGTCCTTGAAAAAAATTGTCCAATTTCTTCCCCAGGACGGCAACTCCCACCTTTTGGGAGGAGAACGCCTGATACCCGATCTGCGTACCAGAGTAATCCGCTTTTGAATAGGTTCGTATTCCACATCCAGTTCCAGGTTTGCCAGGGAAATACTGCGCGGATACCTGCGGTCAAATTCTTTCCTCTCGGATTCCGGAACCCCGGGGAAATCCAGATCCGGCTCCTCGACGAGGAATATGTCATCATTGTTTTCCACTCCAATCTCCCAAAGGCGGTTGACAAGCCAGGAATTGGCATCCTCCCGTTCTTTCCTGGAACTAAAACCGAGTTTGACATAGAGGTTCCAGGCCCAGACGTCCTCCTGAATCCTTGTCCCCAAACCGGGCCACAACTCGTTGCTCAGGATCAATTCCGCAACCGCCCTGCACAGCATTTCACCTTCCGGCTCATCCTCCCAGGAATCTATGACCCGGCCTGCATAAGTCCTTTCAAAATTCACCTTTATCCTGGAACCGTCAAAAACCGGGGATTTCCAATGGACTTCCCCCAAACCTGCAGTAGAGATTTCCTCAAAACTAACCGGAGCCAGACAGGTAGCCAAGGTAAGTGTCTTGGTAGTTCCCTTTTGCCCGGGAACGCTGTGCCTGTCCAGGACTATGGCTGCCTCGCGCTTTTCCGGGAATCTGGTGCCGGAACCTATCTCCACTTCATCCTGGCCGTTGCCCATACTCCAGCGCCTCTTGACCCGTCTGACATACACCAATTCAGGAGCAGCAGTGATGATCTCCCGCAGCAACTTTTCCCTGGGAACATCCTGGCCAATTCCTGTATCATCAAGATTCAATGCCTCTTTTATCTGAACGGAAATGCGTTTGGCTTCAGCAAGCGTCTTGGGGTTTATTCTCAATTTATCCGGGGGATCGTAACGCATAAGCCGAATCAAAGTGCACGCATCGCAAGGTTCCGGGGAAAGATCCTTCAACTGCTGCACTGCGCCCTCGGGTTGATTGGGCAGGATTATGCTTCCCTGCACTGTTAATGCAGATGCGAGATCCACCATTGCTGATTTGGTATCCCTTTCCTGCATTGCCGTGATCAAATGGGCCAACTGGGAATCCAGGGGCAACAGGAACAAGCTGCTGCCGTGCTTTGTAATACCTCCCTGCTCATCCAGTGCCCCCATCTGCTGCAACCTGGACTTGGCCTTGTCCAGGGCCTGCCCTGGAGGAGGATCCGGGAACCTCAATTCCTCTATCCTTTGTCCGCATGCTGCTGCAGCCAAAACCGTTTCCGCCGGATCCTCCCGCACTATCTCCGGAGGAGTATAGGATTCCAGACGGGCGGTTTTACCCCATAACCGTACACACTTACCCGGTCCCAAACGCCCTGCTCTACCTTTTCTCTGATCCGCCGCTGCCTGGGAAATCACCGAGAGGGCCAAAACCGTCCTGCCGTTTCGGTAATGGGTCCTCCTTTCCAGGCCACTGTCAATCACCACGCTAACACCGGGAAGAGTGAGGGAGGTCTCTGCAACATTGGTAGCCAGAATAATCCTGGACTTGTTGGATGAGCGCAGGGCCTGATCCTGAATTTTCTGCTCCACTGAGGCATGCAAAGGTATTATATCCGGCTGCACACCCTTTTTCTCCAAAAAGGATTTCACATCCTGGATTTCCCCCTTTCCAGGCAAAAACACCAGTATGTCCCCATTGTCCTCTACCGGAAGCAACTTTTTTACCGCATCAAAGACCCTCTTTTCCAGATCCTTGACCCTGGGCAGTGAATCCTTTTCAGTATATTGCACTTCCACCGTATAGAGCTTGCTTTGAGCCTGCAACCTGGTACCGCTTAAGTATTTGGCCAAACGGTCCCCTTCCACAGTTGCAGAGGTAAGCACCAATCCCTTGTCGCAGCCTCGCAAAATGGCAGCCAAAAGATCGGTATCCTGGCGGCGCTCGTGGAACTCATCCAAAACAACCGTATCAAACTCCCTGAATCCGCTGGATTTGTACCAGCGCAACGCTATACCCGGGGTAACAAATACTATTTTGCTGTGCTCGCTGTATCTGCCTTCGAAGCGAATGGAAAACCCCACCCCTTCTCCTGGCTGTGTACCATCCAACCTCGCCACATAAGAGGCCAAAGACCGGCAGGGGAGCCTTCGTGGTTCCACAACCAGTACCCTTCCTGTTTCCTTGCACCACAGGGGAAGTCGGGTGGATTTCCCGCAACCCGTCGGGGCCTCCACTACTACCGGGCTCTGTTTCAAGGCCTGAAAAAACTCCTGGTGTATTTCATCTATGGGAACAGCAAGATGCTCGCTTTCAATGTCGTCCTGTTGCATATTTCCGGTGGATGGATTGGAGATACTGTTCATAGAGTTCCTTTTTATCCTGAACAATAGAGTCCGAGGAAACAATCCCTAAACTAATAACCGGTCATTAGTCAAAAGGATTTATTTCTTAGATAAAATTTTTTTGTGGGAAAAATGGGGGTATGTTTGCAGGAATGCCGTATCAGTTCCGCAATAAAAAAAGGGAGATCCAACAAGTTATTATACTATTTATCTAATTTTTTGAAGGTATTGAGTTTCTTACGCACTAATTATGGTGCAGGCATAACAGGATCTATCTCCTGGATAATTCCAACACTACTCCACAAAAGTATAAGATAATTAGCAAACTAAACAGTCTTATTCAAAAATTCACCGGTCATCTGTTCCCTGTTTTCGTTCTGCACATTTCCTTGGCTATTATTGTTTTGTTCCTGCTCATTCCGATTTTCTGTCATATTCTCATTATTACGGTTTTCCGTGCGCATTTGCTCGGTTTGCCTTGCTTCCTGATTCTGTTGGTTTGAATTGGCTCCTACCTGGTTGTTTTGATTGTTGCCGGAATTTTGCTCACTGTTGTTGTTCAAATTTTGAAAATTCTGGTAAACACTTTGTTGGGTCTGTGCTCCACCTACTCCTTCTACCATAAAAACCTCCTATGTATTTTTTATAATATAATACATCTTTAAACCTGTTGCAACCCTTTTAAAGCAAAAAACTTTGAAAAACATATATCCATTTCAATAGTATGCGGATTTGAAAAATCTTTTTTTTCAAACCTTTCTTTCATGGATACTGTAATGCTGAATGCTTACTATTTGGCCTTGCTTGCGGTTTCAATTTCAAGTTTGAAATTGTCTCCACCAATTATTAATACTCACTTATCAGCTTTTTTTACCGTTAACAACTATAGCTATCGGATTGACTGAAAAACAAATATTGCATAACCTGCCAAAAGCAATTGCGAGGTCTAAAATGTAAAAGCCAAATTTCCAAGGTGTTATTTATGATAGATGTTTCCAAAATCGATTATTCCATACTGGATCGCCCGGAAGTACTGCAAGCCATTTTTCATCCCAGAACTGACATATCGTCCGGTGGCGATAATAATGCCCCGGAAATTTCCGTCCCTGTGGAAAACGGAGAAACTGTGGGTAGCAAATTCCACCTGGCAAAAAATAGTTATCCGAACATATTGTATTTCCACGGTAACGGAGAAATAGTCTCGGATTACGATGACTTGGGATCTCTATTCAACAAGTTCGAATTGAACTTCTTACCAGTAGATTACCGGGGATACGGGATTTCTAGCGGCGACCCAACTGTAACTGGCATGATGCGTGATTGTCACTACATATTCGAATTCGTGCGCAACTGGCTGAACCAAAATTCCTATACCGGACCTCTGCTGGTTATGGGAAGGTCCCTGGGCAGTGCCTGCGCCCTGGAACTCGCTCACAATTACAGGGAACAAATCGACGCCCTGATTATCGAGAGCGGTTTTGCCAATGCATCCGGACTGCTCGAACTTCTGGGAATTGATCTGCAAGCAATCAACTTCCGGGAAGAAGAAGGATTCAAAAACGTTGACAAAATACAGGGCTTTGACAAACCCTNTCTTGTCATACATGCGGAGAAGGANCATATTATCCCGTTTTCCGACGGCCAAAAACTGTATAATGCCTGCCCTTCAAAGGAAAAGGAGATGTTGAAAATCCCGGAGGCGAATCACAACGATATATTCTTTCGAGATTTGGAAGGTTATATAAATGCAGTTAAAAGACTAGCAGATCTGGCCATGTCAAAATCGAATCACTAATTTGTAATTATTGTCCCTCGGGCTAGGATATTGGGATACCGAAACAAACAAAAAGCCAACTGATAGTCTCTGTAGCAAATATGTATTTGTTGGAGTACTAAAATCTCTGGCGCAAAATCAAGGAGAAGCCAAGTCCATGTCACAAAACAAAGAGTCGCGTAACGATATTATAACATTTCTGCAGGGATTTTTAAAAGATCCTGGACATGTTGGTTATATTTGCCCCAGTTCCCGCTTTCTGGAACGCAGGCTGGTAAAAAGCGCAAAAATCGAGTCCGCCCAATGTGTGGTCGAACTGGGGGCGGGTACAGGAGGAACCACCAAGGCCATCCTAAATTCCCTGCCACCCGATGGGAATGTTTTGGCTGTTGAGAACATGCAGGATTTTATCCCGTATCTTCAGGCAATTACAGATTCAAGACTTAAAATTTTCCAAGACGACGCCCTCTATCTGGGGACCGGACTTGAGGATTACAATCTTCCCAGCCCGGACGCAGTGGTCTCAGGCATTCCATTTTCCACCATGGGAAGAGAACACGGTATCAACGTACTTAAAAATGTATGGACAGCATTAAAGCCCAATGGACTCTTTGTGGCTTATCAATTCCGGGATCGGGTTTCCAAACTCGGCAATGAAATATTCGGTACTCCGAGTGTTAATCTAGAATTATTGAATATGCCACCCATGCGGGTATATATCTGGCAAAAGACGGGGTAGGTTAACGTGGATCCTGGCTATATTTAAACATGCTAATATACAGTCCCTGCACCTAGCATGTCTAGGTGCAGGGAATAGTTTAAAAAGGGCAATACGCAAGTACATTGATCGCTGTATAATTGGTTAGCGGATCCTCGCCATATCTACATCCGATATTGTTTTGATCCTCGGACTTGTTTACAATCTCATCCGCAGATCCCCGATAGAATTCACACTTGTTATTGAAACAGACATAAATATATCCCCAGCCAGTTTCGGGAGGTGCCTCCCAATATTCCATCTCCTCTCCGCAATAAGGGCAATATCTTTTTTCGCTCATGATTTCCTCCTTGTATTGAAAAAATAGGTAACAGTTTAGAGTACGGCTACCAACACAACTATTTTTGTATCATTTATTACATTGTCAAGTCAAATCCACAGAACCCAGCAATCAGGGCTATTTGTTCTAGAGCTCAATCTACTGTATCTATGTGATTTTTTGATCCATACTAATATAAAATTCGAAATTCGAATTTCGAAATTCGAAAATAAAATCAAAGAGTTGATAAAACATTCAACATCAAGAGTTCAAATTGTTATTTGATGTTCACATCGAGCCACCCGGCTGCGGCTTAAATACATGCAGATTTGATTTATTCTCCTAATACTTACAACTGATAACTAATAACCGATAACTGATAACTTCCGCCTCCAGCTATTGAACAAATCCTGAAAAAGATATATCCTTCTCCCCTGATGTTAGATACTCCCGAGAACAAACAAACCTAGTCCATCGGAGCTAAAATATATGAACAAACAGAACGAAACTCGCATCAAATGGATATTCTTCGATTTCGGAGGCGTACTCGCAGAAGAAGGCTTTTTGCAAGGCCTACAGGATTTGGGAAGAATAAAAGGTATTGACCAGGAGGTAGCATTCCAAAAAGGACATGAACTTATCTACTCCACCGGATACCTTCTGGGTGAAGGACCCGAAAGCGCTTTCTGGGATGCCATGCGCAGGGAATTAAACTTTGAGGACAGCGACGAGCACCTGCGTTCCTTGATGTTAAAACGCTTTCTGCCCAGAGAGTGGATGTTTGTTCTGGCCGAAGAACTGAAAAGTCAAGGGTTTTACACTGCGATCTTGAGTGACCAAGTGGATTGGTTGGACAAGCTTGATGAACAATACTGCTTTTACTCCAAGTTCGACAAGGTCTTCAACAGCTTTGAACTAGGCAAGAGCAAGAGAGAAACCGAAATTTTCAGTCACGTATGTCAAACCCTGGAAATATCCCCGGAAGAGGCATTATTCCTGGACGACAGCAGTTCCAACATTCAAAGGGCTTGGGAATCCGGGATGCGAGGGATAGAATACCGGGACAGGAATCAATTCTTGAAGGATTTGTCCAAGGATTTCCCTTATATAAACCTCCCCGCAAACAAGGAAAACCTGGAAACTGCCTTCCAAACCCAATTTTCAGAGGAAGATGCCCACTACTTGTCCGAGTTGGTTTATCCCTGCCTGGACCAGGAAAGCATTAACTACGAAGAAATCCCGTTTACTGAAGATATAAAGAACGAGTATATATTGATGGCCTTTGAAGAACGCCTGCTCATACCAGTGCAAGCAAAACAGGAAAGCTGCTGGGAAGAACGTGGACTAAAAGTATTTCCCGGAGAATCCTATTTCATGCCCAGGATGTCCAAGAACTTGCTCCAAATGGCCAGTATAACGGGAAAATTCGAACCAGAACAAGCAATGAGGGAACTTTTGAACGAATGCGGACAAAAGAATATTACCCTGATTATCGACTATATGATGCAATTAAAACAACAAGTACACGGATTCAAGATCAATGCAGACAAGATGTTGAAACTTGCCCATGAACTCGAATTAAGCGAGGACTTGCACGATCTGGCAGACCTTTTTGTGATTCTCGGCTTTTTGAGTCCCAGCAGAAGCGGTACATTGGCTGAAGGAATGGCAAAATACGAGATCAACCCCTGCTTGTTTTGGTAAAAACGATTGGATCATTTTTTTGATTGACGTGAAATTCAGATTTTGCCAACAATTATGAACCTAAATAAAATTTTGATGGATTAAACCCCAAAAATCGAAAATGTAATACCTTGAGTAGGAAAAATGATTGCCAAAGAGCAATTGAGACAAAGATCAATATCTATACCTGATTGACGAGAAAATCCACAAAACATATGAAAAGATCTTATTTCTTTCGCAAAAATCGTTACGCTGCTTTCCTTTTTTTTTCCATATTCCTGGTTATCTTGATAGGTATGTTCGGATACATGCTTCTGGAGGACATTCCACCTTTGGAAGCATTGTTCATGGCAATAGGAACACTTACAACCATATCCCCTTTTACTCTATCTTACAGTGGAAAAATTTTCAGCATCCTGCTGCTGATTTTTGGTTTCGGGTTGGTTGCAGCAACTGCTGCATATCTGGGCAATCTGGTCCTGGATGAAAATTGGATCGAACTATATCGGAGGCGTAAATTGGAAAAAAGGCTAAAAAACTATGAAAATCATTATATCATATGTGGCCACGGACAGATGGGCCAAAGAATCGTCGCGGAACTAAACCGCTACAACACACCGATTGTAATTATAGACAACGACCACGAAGTCCTTTTGCGCTGCAAGGAACTGGGACTCCCGCATCTGGACAAAGATGCCATGGAAGAGGAAACACTTATAGAAGCGGGTGTGGAAAAGGCCAAGGGATTGATCTCAGTGGTAAACAGGGATGCTGACAATGTTTATATTGTACTCACTGCCAGGTCTTTGAATCCGGAACTATATATTTGTGCACGTGCAAGCAGCAGGGGGGTGGAAAGCAAACTCCGGCGCGCCGGTGCAGACAGGATTGTATCTCCTTATGCAACTGCAGCCATGCGTATCAGCCAAAACATCCTGCGCCCCACTGTTACCAATTTTCTGGAATTGGCACTTTCCGGAGAAGGGATGGAACTGGAAATGGAAGAACTCTACATTCCCAGTAAAACAGATAACAAGAACGAACACCCCCTGGATTCGGAAAAAATCCGCAAGGATTTCGACTTGATCATAGTAACCATCATTCGCCCGGATGGCAAATGGATATACAACCCACCGCAAAACGAACCAATCCAGAGTGAAGATACCGTTATTGCACTGGGGCCGCAGACAAATATGGACAAATTCCACGAGTATCTCTACGGAAGTCCTCGTACGACTCTCAACAACAAATCGAACAAGTTATAATTTGTATTGTTAAATAAATTTTGATAAATTGATCGGTATCATTTTTGTAAAAAGGATTTCAATAACAATGCTATACAAGTACGGCCAATCCCTTAGAAAAAACTCGATATTCCTGTCTCTTGCATTGATAATAACTTCTTTCATTACTTGTGGATGCGAAAGCCAACAACAACAAGACCCTTTTATAAAGGGAAAAAAAAGCATAGAAAAGGGAAACTACAATCAGGCCGCAAAACATCTGAAAAATGCCCTGGGCAATGATTCGCGGAAAGCGGAGATACATTATCTTTTGGGCGAGGCCTATTTATACCAGGGCGAACTGGGGAAAGCTATTCAATCCTACCAAAAGGCACTTGCATCAAATCCGAAGCATATAAAATCCAACCTCAGAATGGCCAAAATTCATCTGAAATCCCATCAGACCGAAAAGTCCATTTCCTCGATCAAATCCATCCTAGAAAAAGATCCCGGGAATGTACAGGCCTGGATCCTTTACGGACAGGCGCTGGCCAAGGAGAAAAATTACACTGGGGCAGTGCACAAACTCAAAAAGGCGGTTAAACTCGACTCCAAAAATCTCGGAGCACATATCTTGCTTGGCCTTTATCTCTCCAACCTGGGCAAGACCGAACAAGCAGAAAAAGAACTGAAACAGGCAGTCAAGCTGGAGGGTGACAATCCAACCCCCAGATATCAACTGGCCAGGTTTTATTCGAGACACAAAAAATTCCAAAAATGTGCAGAGACATTAAAAACTATTGTGGAAAAATTCCCCAATAATCCCAAACATAATGCCCAATTGGCAAAATTCTACCAACAACTCGGCCAAATGGAACCAGCTAGGAAACAACTCCAAAAGGCCATCCAAAAAGCTCCGCACGACCCTGATTTGTATTCCAGTCTGGCCACCAATCATCTTTTGCAGGGAAAAACAGAGCAGGCAGAAGATACTTTGCAAAAAGCTGTCCGCAAGATCCCTGAAAAAGTCGAACCCCTGCTCAATCTCGCCCGAATCTATGAATTCACCAGGCGTATTGATATGGCTGAAGAAAAACTATTAACAGCCAAAAACAAATTTCCCAAGGATATTAGGCCACTAAAAGCCCTGGCCAAGCTTTACTACCAAAAAGGCAATACTGAAAAGGCCTCGATTTATCTGGAAAAGGTTTTGGAAAAAAATCGGAAAGATCTATTTGCCAGGACCTTCAAGGGAGCAATCCTTTTGAAGAAAAGAAAATTCCAACTCGCCCTGGAACAATTCAATCAACTGGAAAAGAACGATCTCATTAGACCCAAGTCCCTGTATTTCAAGGCGCTGGCTCATTTCGGGCTAGGGATGGAACAAGAGGCAAGACAAAGCCTGAACAAGGCACTTCAAAAAAATCCCAGATTCAGTCAAGGTCTGATCTTAAAAGCAAAAATACATCTCAACGAACAAAACCTAAAACGTGCGAAACAATTCTGCAACAAAGCGCTTCAACAGGATTCCAAAAACTTGCAGGCATATATACTGCAAGGAAAAATCGCCCTGGCTGCAAACGAGTTGGAAAAGGCCGGGAAAATATTTACCAGAATAACCCAAATTGCTCCCAAAAGCCATTTCGGCTACCTTCTGCTGGGAAAACTTGCCAGAGAACAGGACCACCCCAAAGAAGCTTTGAAACACTATAAAAAGGCACTGAACAAAAATCCCAACACCTATCGAGCAATAAGCGCGATCACAAACATTTACCTAAATCAAAATGAGTTGAATAGTGCGCTGCAATTTTTCACAGATCGTGAAGGAAAGTATCAGGACACTCCCAAGTTGAAAGCATTCATCCTGATTCAAAAGGCTCTGGTGCTAGAACGGAAAAACAAACAGAACCAAGCAAAAAAGATCTATCAAAAAGCTATAGATCAATACCGGGATTGGACACGACCCTACAGCAAAATAGCGGAACTGATACATAGCGGCGAGGTGCAAAACAACCCCGCAAAAATGAATGAAAAACTTAATGCAAAAGCAAATACCCCCGCTAACACCATGAAACTGGCTAAACTTTACGAAAAGCGGGGTAATATTGCAAAAGCAAAAAAATATTACCAAAGATGCCTCAATACCACCGGTAACAAGTTTGCACCTGCTGCGGCTAGCTTGGCTTCCATCCTTTTGCGAGAGAACCAATCAATGCAGGAAGCCTTTTCATTAATACAGACAGCCAAATATATAAATCCTGATGATCCCAGTACAAATTTCATTTTGGGCAAATTTTATGCAAGCAGGGATGCCAACTACAATGCATTGCTGCATTACAAAAAGGCATTGAACTTATTGCCAAACAATCCAGCCATCAGGTACTATCTGGCCTTGATCTACCATGAAAA
>JGI1684J13235_1000396_pt1 | contig 16460 bp, 15 predicted proteins | sample PonA232FremontCA_2_FD_13235 | JGI IMG/M metagenome (IMG submission 13235) | reverse complement strand
AAAAATAAGTCTTTGAGTAGGACTTGGATAATTTTTCTTCGCATTTAGGGCAGTTCAATATTTTAGGGGGAATTGGTTTATCCTCTTTCCATCTTTTTTTAATTTCTTCAAGTCGATTTTGTTTTTTCTTTTCGGAAAGTTTTTTCGTTAAACTTAAGCCCGGCTTTATATTGTCTGCTAGTCTTTCAATCTCTAAATTTTGCCTTTTTGCAATTTTAAGTGCGTCTTCACCAATTTCTGTTCTGGAGAGGATCACATTATGGTTTTCAGGAGCTCCAACATTTCCTATAGATAAGTCTGCTAGTTTTGATGAGAAGTCTAGACATGTTTCGCAAAATGAATACATTAGAGGTTTCATTTCTTTAACAGGGATTTTTTCTTTCTTTTTTTCTGTTTCTGCGATGAACTTTCCCTTTTTGATGTCGAATTTGGTTATGTCCTCTATTTTTAAATTCAGTTTTTTCTCTACGGTGTCAACTACTTTTTCATATGGATAGCTTTCCATGCAGAATAATCCTATTATCAGTTTGATGTTTGATATCAATTTTTTTGATAATTCTTTTCCGACTTCCATTCTTCGCAAGGCTTGAACCTGGCAGGGTGTTCCGACAATAGCTAGTTTCCTCTTTTTACTTTTTTCTGAAGCTTCTTTCAGCGTTTGGATAATGGGTGATAGAGAGTATATTGTTCCTTCGTAATTTAGGAGATCCTCTTTTTCAGTAACTAATCTACCTTTCGGCTTCCAGGGTTCACTTCCTTCCCCTGTTACGATCGCTCCGTCGATGAATCCATCATCCAAAAGATTGTAGAGAATTGTAGTAATTGTGCCTCCATCTTGTGCACTTTTGAATATCTTTTGAGCTTTTGATCGGGCTGAGAATGCGTTCTTATATGAACCTAATGTTCCCGGATTATTTTCTTTTTTGAAAATCCTCTCGGATTCTTTCCTGTTTCTGAAAAATTGAGGGCATCTTGTCATACATAAACCACAATTTTTACATTCGCCTCTAAGAACAGGGCTATTTTTTGCCATCTCCAAAGAATCATATGGGCATGAAACCACGCATGATTGACATTCAAGGCATAGTTCTGAGCTTAGTCTTTCCATGAGTTGATTGTAAATGTTTGTATTCTTTTTAGATTCTTTTCCCATTTTTCCACTTTGTGTTTATTTTTGATTAGTTCTCAAATAAAACTTTGATTTTATATGGTCATTTTAAAGAAATATGCCAACTTTAGATAAATTTAATTTTTTCTAGGAGAATAAAAAATTTCTCAAAGTTTATAGAGGTCTATTAATTTCCATAAATTTAGGATAGGGTTTTTTTATAATATTTATTTTTTAATAGAGATGTTTGGGAACTCTTTTTACCTTTAAGCTTTCTGATTTGAGGGGTAGCGGCTAAAATTAATAAATTCGCTTTCAATAAGATTTTATCTAGAGGGTTATGATGGATGATTGGGAAACCTTTGCCGATGATATATTTAGGATTCAAAGGAAGTCTATTTTGCCTTTGTCAGTTAGAATACTAGTAGTAATGTTGTCGACTTTAATATCTCCTGCTTTTTTCTTGTTGAAAAAATTTAATTCTGAAGCCACTGGTCTTGAAAAAAATAAGTTTAGAATAGGAGGTAAGTGGGAGGATGTAATGATGACTGTTCCAGGAGCAGACTTTTTGGCTACATGGTTATCTAATTATTATCTTGATAGAATCGGTCGTAATATTAAACAGAATGGGGATATCCCAAAACATATTGGAATAATTATGGATGGGAATAGGAGATTCGCTGAAGATTTGGAAGCTAGAAGAGAAACAGGTCATGCTTTGGGTGCTGAAAAGCTTTGGAGTGTTTTAGATTGGGCTAAAGAATTTGGGATAAAATATGGTACAGTTTATGCTTTTTCTAATCAAAACATGGAGAGATCTGAAAAAGAAGTTAATGAGTTGATGGATTTACTGGAAAGGAAGTTTAGAGAGATAGCTGATGACCCTGAAACTCATGAAGATGAGATTCGTGTGAGGATAATTGGTGATAAGAGTGGTCTTCCTGCTCGGGTTAGGGAAGCAATGGAAGAGGCCGAGGATAAAACCGAGGGGTATGACGGATTCGTCTTCAACGTAGCTGTGAATTACGGTGGAAGAGAGGAAATAGTCAATGCTACTAGACAAATATCTGAAAAAGTTAGTAGTGGAGAAATTGATCTTGAGAAGATTGATGAAGAATTGGTGGATGAACATCTTTATATGAGTGATATTCCCGATCCTGATTTAATTATTAGAACTAGTGGTGAAGAACGACTAAGCGGGTTCTTGTTATGGAGATCGGCATATAGCGAACTTCATTTTTGTGATTCTAATTGGCCAGCAATGACTAAGTTGGATTTTTTACAAGCATTGTATGACTATCAAAGTAGAGACAGGAGATTTGGCAGATAAAGACAAGAAGGATGTTAAGTAAATTTCTCATCAATAAGAATAACTATGAGGATATCATTTCCGCGCCTTTGTCTAGAGAGATTTTGGCCGTTAATGGAAGTTTCATCTTTGCTCGACGTAATGATTCCCTTCCGGCTTTGTAAAATTCTCTAGGAGTTTTTATGCTTAGTATCTTCTGCCCGTCGGATATCCGAGCTGCTAAACTGACCGGTCTTCCAAATGATTTTCTCATCCCATCAGAGATACGGTCGGCTCCTGCTCCCAAAGCTATTGGGTTCTCCCTCAAAACTTGATGAGGATATACTCTAAGTTTTAGATAATAATTTTCTTCTCCTGCTGTTTTCATCATATACCGATTTGCCGATACTCTTGCTGATTCTAGAGCTGTGTGTCTTATTTGGCCCTTCTCTTTTGACTCTAGGGAGAGTTCTATTGGATATTCTTTGTCAGGATCCCCTTCTTCGTAAAATGTTATTCTATTGCCTGGTAATCCCGTTATGTACTCTTTTCGAGTGTACGGTTGACCGTCTTGTTTCCTGTATGAACTTGCTGGTTTTTCTGGCATTTTTATCACTACATAGTTTTTCACACCCTTATTTATATTTATGATGTTGTAGAGAAACGTTACGTTGGGATAATTGTGTTTATAGTCATAGTTGGAGGGGGTAGGACGGGTCACCTCTTAGCTACTCGGTTACTGAAGAGGGATCATCAGATTTCCATCATAGAATCGGATCAAGAGAGAGCGGAAGAATTGGCTGTTGAACTTGATTGTCTTGTAATTAATGGAACAGGGGGAAATATTGATGTTTTGAAAGATGCGGGGGGTGAAGAGGCTGATGCTTTGGTTGCTGTGACTGGGTCAGATGAAGCAAACTTCATGGCTGTAAAGCTTGCTAAAGAATTAGGTATTGATAGGGTGGTTACGAGGGTGAATGAAGATAAGTTGGCTGGTGCATTTGAAGACTTGGGTGCGGATGTGGCTATTAGTTTTGTGGATGCGGCTGTAACTCTTTATGAAAGGGCTGTTACTAGCTCTGAGATGTATGGCCTTATGAGTCTGCAAGGTGGAGGCCAGGATGTGGTTGAGGTCACAGTTGATAAGAGTTCTGAGGTGGTGGATGAGTCAATAGCAGAATTAAAAATACCTGACCTTTGTACTGTAGCTATGATTTCTAGAGGTGGAGATTTGATTCCGCCTAGAGGTGATACTGTTTTCAAAGAGAACGACCGTGTAGTTCTAGTTGGAGATTCTTCAGCGGTAATGAAAGTTGCCAAGATGATTAGAGGAAAATGATTTTCGTCCGTTTGTTATTAGGTTAAGTTTTGCTTTTTTGAAAAATACACAGTTAAGTACTTGCGAGAATATTTGTGTTAGGAATGTTTGAACTTTACTTAAATTTTCATTAATTATTACATATTTTGATAAAAAATGATAAATTAGTAGATAAATAAGGGAAAGTAATGACTTCGAGAAAGATTCAAAAAAGTAGAAGCGGAAGTTATCTAGTTTCCTTGCCTAAGGGGTGGGTTGAGGAGAGTGGTCTAGAAAAGGGCGATAGGGTTGAAATAAAGGAGTTGGAAGAAGGGTCTCTTACTTTACAACTTTCTGAAAGGGAAGCTAAATCAAAATATGAATTACATTATGGTGATTTTTCTAATTTAGAATCGTTGGAAAACTCTATCAAATCTTGCTATATGCAAGGGGCCGAAACTATAATGGTTAAATTTGACGGAAAATCGGTCTCTGAAGAGAAAGAAAAATTGAGGCATGTGGTTTTGGATTTGATAGGTGCTGAGATTTTGAAGAATGGTCCAGATTTGGTTTCTTATAGAGTACTGGTTGATCCTACAAAGTTTTCTATTAGGAATCTAACTCGTAGGATTTTTGATTTGGTGACCTCTGTGCAAGAAAATGCAGTTGAGGCCTTGAAAAAGGACGATCCTGGATTGGTTTCAGGTGTGTCTCAGAGAAAGAAGGATGCCGATCGTTTATATCGTTTGATGATTCGCGAATTGAAGATTTCGGCTTCTAACAAGGAAGTGGCTGATTCTATAGGAGTAAATGGAAGAGGGGATGAGTTGGTTTATACTATCGCGGCTAGAGATTTGAGTAGAATGGCTCATCATTCGGTCAGATTTGCAGAGATTGTTCATAAATCGGAGGGTCGTTTGTCGGAAGACGATGTTGATTCTATCTTGGAAATATCAGATTTGGTTTCAAAAATGGAGAAAAGGTCTGTTAGAGCTCTTCTCGATAAAAAAATAGGAGTGGCGACAGATCTTGAGGGTGATATGGATGAAGTTAAGGGTTTGACGGATTATTTCGTTAATAATCCATCTGAAAATTCTTTAGACCAGGATGCTCAAGGGATGAAATGTTTGGACCCAGCTATGTGTGATTTGAGGACTTCTTTATCCAGAAACCTTCGAAGAATGGCTGATTATTCTCTTGCAATAGTGAAAAACGCTACTTTAGGCGCTGTGAGTAAATATAAAGAATGAGCCTATGATTTCAGTTTCAGGAGCTCAATAACCACTTTATATATTTAAGCGAATCTTTTAATCCGAAATGGTTTACCAAACGAGGAATTTTTTTCGACATTTCTTTTAAAAGGTTTGAGTGCTCGTCAAATANGAATTCTTCCGTTATCATATTTTTTACATATGGTTTTTTGAGAAGATTGAAAAAGTTTGAAATATCCTTGTTTTCCATTTCACTTAACATTTTCATGATTCTGTTTCCAATTTCAAATTCCTTACCGAATTTTTCGTCGACTCTCTTCTCATATTCTTTCAAAATCTCTTTTTTCGGTTCATTTTCCAACCCTTTCGTAATTACTTGGCTGGCTATTTCAGCGCAAGAGAGTCCCATGTAAATACCTCCTCCTGTCAAGGGTTTCACTTGTCCCCCTGCGTCACCTACTAGGACCACCCGCTCATCGAAAATCTTTCTGCTTCCACTTTTTGGTATTATATCAGTGGTGTATCGGACTATCTTCTCTTGCGAATTTTCTTGAAGGACTGGATTTCTTTTAATGAATTTTTCGAGGTTTTTACGAACATTATTTCCTCTGTCGCATAACCCTACTCTATATATTTCTCCTGCTGGAACTATCCAGGCGAAGAAATGTTCGGTCCATTCATTGTTGAAGAATATATTGGCGGCTTTGCTTTCTGTCTTTCCAATCACTTCGGCTTGAGCTCCGGCAAGCGGAGAAAATTCTTTGATTAAATTAAAATTCCGAGCAACTGTTGAATTTGCGCCGTCGGCTCCCACTATAATTTTTCCTCTGAGCTCCTCGACTTCATCTTTACCTTTTACTTTCACTGATACTCCTTCTTCGTCTCTAGATATGTCCGAACATTTAGAACTGAGCCTTATGTCGGCCCCTTCATCTGTCGCGCTTATCGCTAGGGCTTTGTCGAAGTCACTTCGTTCTATACAATGGGCCTCTAATTTTCCGCGAGAAATTCCAACCGGTTCATTATCCGGTGAATATACTACCCCTTCCCGTAATTCATTTAGAGACCACTTCGAAGGATTCAGCCCTACTTCTTTCATACCTTCATCCCCTACGATTCCCGCGCAGCACATGGGGTGACCGATTTGTTTATCTTCTTCAATTATAACTACATCAAAACCTTTTTCTGCCAGTTTCTTCCCGGTAAAACAGCCAGAGGGGCCACCACCCACTATTATTACGTCTCTCAAAACAATCTCCCGGCATCGGTTTTTTAAGTTCAAGGTAAATAAGGATATCGAGTGGGACCTGAAAATGATAAACATAGGCTATATAATTTTAGGAGCAATTTTGTTGTTCTTTCCGGGATTTTTCCTGAGCTGTTTACTCTATCCCGGTAAGGGAAGGTTCGATTTTTGGAACAGGTTTGCGGCAAGTGTAGGACTGAGTGTCCTCATAGATATGTCTATAATTTTGATGCTTTCCCATCCGGAGTTGAGGGCTTTGAGGTTTTGGCCTGTAGTAGGTTCGATTTTAGGATTTTCTGCAATTTTTGGAGTTTTGATACCGTTTGTCGGTGAGAGTATGCAAGCTTTCCTAGCTTTCTTTGGCCGGACGGTTTCTGATAATTAGGAACTGTGATGTTGCGATGACGGGGTATAAGCAGGTCATTGTAGTAAGAGATGATTTAAAGATGAGTCGGGGGAAGCTCGCCGCTCAAGTTGCGCATGCTTCTCTAAATTCTGCTGAGAAGGCGAGGGATAAAAAGCCAGATTGGCATGAAGGTTGGAAGAAGAGTCAGCAGAAAAAAGTGGTTGTTAAGGCTCCTACCATCGATGATTTAAAAGATTTGAAGAAGGAGGCCGAGATTCAAAATATGCCCAATGACCTTGTTCAGGATGCTGGACATACGGAACTCTCTCCGAATACATATACTACTTTAGGTGTTGGGCCCGGCCCCAATGAGAACGTAGACAAGATTACGGGTCATTTGAAATTGTTAGGGTGATGATTTTGAAGTTGAATGATTTGGGGGAAGAAGAATTATTGGAGATAGCTAAGGATATATGCGAGGTAGGTTCAGGAGTGGAGATGGGAATCGGAGATGATGCTGCGGTACTTAAAATGGGAGATGATTGTTTACTTATTTCTACGGATATGATTTTGAAAGGTTTTCATTTTACTGATGGTGCATCTGCCAGACAGATTGGTAGAAAAGCTGTTGTAACTAATTTGAGCGATATAGCTGCCATGGGTGGTGAATCTTTGGGATTGGTTTATTCTATAGGATCTCTAGGAGAAGAGGATGTTGATTTTTTCATCGATATATTGGAGGTTATGAACGATGCGGCCAGGGAGCATGATACTTTTGTTGTAGGTGGCGATCTGAATGAAGCTAACTCGTTGATAATTTCCGGAACTGCTTTCGGACGGATTGGTGATGGGGATTTGCTAACACGTTCTGGGGCCGAACCAGGTGATTTCATTGGATTGACAGGTAGGTTGGGGACGGTTCCGGCGGCTGTTAGAGCGGATTTGGATAGTGAAATCTCTTTAGAGGATTGGGAAGGTTTAAAGAACGCTTTGGATAATCCTGTGGCGAGGTTAAAGGAAGGCAGAATACTTTCGAATGTTGGGGGTGTGAATTCAGCTATTGATGTTACGGATGGATTGGTAGGTGATTTGTGGCAGATTTCGAGGAGTAGTGGTGTAGGTCTTACAATTCATTATGATAATTTACCTGTAGATCCATTGGCGGAGGAATTTTCGGCCGAGAATAGTTTTGAATTGGATGAGTTTGTTTTATATGGCGGTGAAGAGTTCGAGTTGTTATTTACTGTCGAATCCGAATCTTGGGGTAAGGTTGAAGACAGATTTCAGGAGATTGGAACAGAGGTAACAAAGATTGGCAAAGTGGGTAAGGGGGGTTCTGTCAAATTATCTAAAGGTGAGGGGGAACAGGAATTAGCTGATAGGGGATTTGAACATTTTGGATGAATCAGAAAGGAAAGATTTTATTGAAGGCTTTCGATTTGATGATGGTGAATAATGTGAATATTGTTATGATGGGCCCTCCAGGGGCCGGTAAAGGCACATACAGTAGCCGGTTAAGTGAGGAGTATGGAATTCCTCATATTGAGACTGGTGATATGTTTAGGAACGAGGTTGAAGAAGGCAGTGAGTTAGGTAAAGAGATAGAGGAATATATGGAAAAAGGAGATTTAGTCCCTGACGAAACGGTCAATGATGTGGTTGAAAAGAGATTATTAAAGCCTGACTGTGACGACGGATATATCTTGGATGGTTATCCAAGAACGATGGACCAAGCAGAAGCTCTGTTGGATTTTGCCAGTATTGATTTGGTTTTGAACATCGATATTTCCAAAGAGGTAATAATTAACAGATTATCGAACCGGAGAATTTGCAGTGATTGTGGAGAGATTTACAATTTAGAGTCCATGCCTCCCGAAGAAGAAGAAATATGCGATAAGTGTGGAGGAGAAATCTACCAAAGAGACGACGACAAGCCAGAGGTTATAGAAAATAGGTTGGAAAAGTACGAAAATAAGTCAAAACCTATCTTGGATTTTTACGAGGATAAAGTTGACTTAGTGAATATTGCTTTTGATGGGGAGACTAGTGTGGAAAATGCTATGGAAAAGATCAGGAACAAGGTAGATGACTTTAAAAAATAAATATTTTAAGCTGTCTCAGGGATTACGATGACTTTGGAGAAAGAAGCCAGAAACTTAATCAACCAAGAAAAAATAGTTTTGACCAGTTTGGCTGAGTCGAACGGAGCAGCCGAAGTGAGCAAAATCTGTGAGGGTACTGACTTGAGCCAGTCGGCAGTGATGAGATCGGCTCTTAATCTTGAAGAAAATGGTTTTTTAGAGATTGATGAAATAGTTCAGGATTTTGCGTCTATTACTGAGGAGGGGGACTCATATCGGAGAGGGTCACTTCCCGAGAGAAAAGTTTTGGATGCAATTTTGAAGGGGGACGGTCTGAATTTTGGCGATATTTCAGAAAAAGCTGGTGTTTCAGAGGATAAGACTGGTTTGACCATCGGATGGTTGAAAAAGAAGAATTGGGCCGAAATCGAAGAGAGAGAAGAGGGTAAAGTCCTTACGGCTACGGAAGAGGGTCGAAAAGCTGCTGGTAGGAAGGGAAAAGATGAGGAATTATTGGATGAATTTGAGAAAGAGGATGAACTTTCTTTGGAAAGCTTGTCGGATGATTTGCAGGAACAAGTATCCGTTTTGAAAGATAGAGGTTTGTTGAAGGTGAAGGAGAGAAAAGGGCACAGACTTTCTCTTACCGAGAAAGGCGAGAAAGTTCAGAATTATGATTTAGAATTGCGAAAGACCGTAAGTAGATTGGATGGTGATCTCATAAAATCGGGCGAATGGCGGGAAGTTGATTTGAGAGAGTATAATGTCACTGCCTCCACTGAACCCATTTTTCCCGGAAAGAGACATCCTCAAAGGAGAATAATTGAAGAGCTTAGATCTATTCTTTTGAGAATGGGATTTGAGGAGATTAGGGGACCAATGGTAGAATCTGAATTTTGGAACTTTGATGCTCTTTTCCAGGCTCAAAACCATCCGGCCAGAGAAATACACGATACTCTTTCCCTCTCGAAGCCGAGTGAGGCTAAGATTCCTGACCTTGAACTTTTAGAGAGGGTTAAGGAAGCACATGAGGATGGTGTGGTTGGTTCAAAGGGGTGGGACTATCATTTCGATAAAGATATCAGCCGAAGACCGATTTTGAGATCCCAGACCACTGCGGATTCGGTAAGGTATTTGGCTCAGAGGCCGGAGCCTCCTGTCAAGGTTTTTTCTATCGATAAGGTTTTCAGGCGAGAAAGAATTGATTATCAGCATTTGGCCGAATTTCCTCAGGCGGAAGGAATTGTTATGGCGGAGGATCTCAACTTTAGAAATATGTTAGGGTATTTGAAGGAGATTCTTCATGAGATGGGTGTTTCTAAGATCCGGTTTAGACCAGGTTATTTCCCTTATACTGAGCCTTCTGCGGAGGCGGATGGTTATCTTCCTGAGAGAGATGAGTGGATAGAGCTTTTGGGAGCGGGAATGTTTAGACCTGAACTTCTCGAACCTTTAGGTATAGATTGTCCTGTTTTAGCTTGGGGTATAGGTTTCAGTAGGATAGCTATGATTAGGATGGGTATTGAGGATATGAGAAATCTTCACAATAATGATTTAGAATGGTTAAAAAACGAACCTTTGGGATAAAATGCCTACTATAGGAATTAACATTTCGGACCTTAATCGCTTGCTAGATGAGAATTATTCGCTGAATGACCTTAGAAAATCTTTCCGCAGTCTAGGGATTGAGGTGGAGGGTGAGACGGAGGAAGGAGATATTAAACTGGAAGTTCTACACAACCGCCCGGATTTACTCAGTGTGGAAGGCATAGCTAGAGTTCTGAAAGGACATTTTGGGATGGAGAAAGGAACTCCGGATTATGAACTGAAGGAGCCTAAGATAAACTGTAAAGTAGATCCGAGTTTGGAGGGCAGTAGACCGGTTATTGTTATGGGTCAGATTGAGAATGCCGATTATGACGATGTTTCTTTAGAAGTTTTGATGAATCTGCAGGAAAAGCTACACGATACGCTAGGTCGGGACAGAGAAAAGATATCAATTGGAGCTTATGATCTTGCTGACGTCGAGCCTCCTATACGCTATACGACTATTTTGCCGGAAGATGAAGGTTTTACTCCTCTGGAGTTTAACGAAAGGATGACCCCTCAAGAGATTCTGGAGAAGCATCCTAAAGGTCAGAAGTATGCTCATCTTATCGAGAGTTGCGATAGATATCCTCTTCTGGAGGATTCAGAAGGGAAAGTTTTGTCGATGCCTCCGATAATAAATAGTGAGTCCACCCGCTTAACGCAGAGCGCTTCGAATATTGGAGTCGATGTAACCGGCACCAATAGAAAGGTCGCGGAGAGAGCATTGGAGATAATTATGGCCTCTGCGGCAGAGAGAGGATTTGATGTTAGGCAGGTAAAAATTGAGGGTCTAAATTCTGATTTTTTGACCCCTAGATTTAAAGATAGTGAGTGGAGTTTCGACATTGATGACGCAAATAATAAGCTTGGAATATCTGTCGAGGCCAATGATGCTTGCCGGATAATGGAAGAGATGCGTTATGATGTGGTGAAACAGAAAGAGGATAAAATCAAAGTTAGAGCTCCTTTTTACCGCTTCGATTTGTTACATGAGGTAGATTTGTTTGAAGATTTAGCTGTTGGTTACGGTTATGATAGTTTAGAGCCTGAACTACCTTCAATTGAGATTACTGGAAGACCTCATGAGGTTGAGGAGATTAGTAACATTGCTAGAAGTGCTCTAGAAGGTTTGGGGTTTATGGAGGCTATGCCGTATGTCCTTACGAGTCCCGAGAGGAACTTTGAACTGATGAATATTGATGAGTGTGAAGCAGTGGGGATCGAAAATCCCGTGTCAAAAGAATATTCCATATTGAGGACTTGGTTAATGCCAGGATTGATGAAAGTTCTTAGAGAAAACAAGCTTCATGAGTTGCCTCAGAAAGTTTTCGAAGTCGGTGATGTGGTTAAGTTGAATGATGAAGTTGAAACTGGAGCTGAAAATATAAAGAGAGCTTCTGCTGTGGCGGTAGGGGAGGACTTCAATTATACTTATATAAGAGCTGTATTGGAATCTCTTATGAGAGAGCTGGATATGGATTGGGAGATAGAAACTTTTGAACATCCATCTTTCTTAGAAGGTAGAACTGCAAAAGTAATGATTGACGGTGAAAGAAGAGGATTTTTGGGAGAAGTTCATCCTGAAGTTATTACAAATTTTGAACTGGAGCATCCTGTCGTAGCTTTTGAATTTAGTTTGGTTGAATAGATTTTTGCAATACCCTCCTTCTAAAAAATTATCTAATCAGAATATTTTTGAATCTGAAGCCAATTCATTAGAGTGGATAGTAAGGATGAGGATTTTAAGCAAGAGTTTTGAAGAGAAGTGGAAAAATTATATCTGGCAAAGTTTCGGCGCCGGATTGTCTATAATCTTGCTCGTAGCTTTTAAGGATTTAATTGGTCTTGTTTTGGTGGCTGCGGCAGGATCTACAGCGTTTACTGTTTTTGGAATTCCTCATAACCGGACTGCGAAGACGAGAAACATTATAGGGGGAAGTATTATTTGCGGTTTGTTGGGATTGGTCTGTTCGTATTTTTCTCCTGTTTGGTTTGGTGGTGGAGTGGCGGTAGCTTTATCATCCTTTTTTATGGTTCTCGTTGACGCTGAACATCCTCCAGCTGCCGGTGCCGCTTTAGGTTTGGCTTACTCTTCCACTCCAGGAACTGGTTTTATTTTTGTTTTAACCACTTCTGTTATTTTTTCCTTGATTAGGTACTTTCTGAAACCATATCTGAAAGATTTGTATTGAGAAAATCTCTAAGGTCTTTCATCTTGAATTTTGTCTAAGCATCGTTTTTGCTCGTCGTAATGATTTTTGATTTTTCTCATGATGTTTTTCTCTAATTTTGAGGGGCTTTTGAGGTTTCTTTTTGGTTTTATTTTTTTCACGGTTCTACCGCGGTAGTCTCTGACTTTATTTTTCGAGAGAAAGTCTTTCCTCGTGAGCTCCTTAATTTTCTTATTCACCAGATGGTCGGGAGCGTTGACTTTTTTTATGAGTTTTTTCCTTGACAATGGATAGAGATAAGCACCTAGTTCAGGTTCATAGTTTAATTTTCTGTATATCCTTTTCCCATTGATTTCTCGCTTTCCAGTCTCATAGAATCTGCTGTTACGATCTATGTCTTTCTTGTTTAGTTGGTTTCTTAATTTTCCGGGGGTTTCTTTTACTTCAGCATAATCATGGACTTCAAGCCTTAGAAGAGCGTCTCTTATATCCTCTTTTTTTACCACATTTCCAAAGTTTTCTTGAACAAATCTATATGCCTGAAATTCGAAACCACCTCCGGGGTCTCTGAACCATAAGAACAAAGCTAAGTATCCTTCTAATGAATCGGCTTTTATGTCGAAAGGGAATAGGTCTTTGATTTTTTTGTTCGCTATTTTTTCAATTTCGTTTCTATTTTCTTCAATTATTTCCATAGGATCTTCTATTATGTCATCTATCGATTTTCTGAGTTTGTCGAGTTCTGGAATTGAAGAACATTTGAATTCTTTTTGATGACAAATGTTGGTGGAGTTTCGGTTGGAGGCTTCTTTTTTGATTCCATGAACACCCCATCCCTCACTTTTTTCTTTTAATTTTTCGTTGATAGTGTTTTCAATTTCTTCTAGGGCTCTTGTGGCCTCTTTTTTTCCGAATTTTTTTGCATATGAACGGGTAGTGTAGGGAAAACCTAAATCGTAAATTTTTCCTCTCAGGTTTTGTAAAAATTTAGAAAATTCAAACCAATAATCGAAGTCAAATTTGAAGTCTATTCCATCGTCAAATATAATTGTTAATCTGCATAGCCACACTATTTTAACGTTTTTTACCCTATCTTCTCTTTTCCAAAAGTTATCTGAACGAATTGTTCCTTTTTTACGATAAGATTTGGTAACATGAGTCAGTTTAAAATCCTTTTCACGTAGTTTTACAACGATTTTCTCTAGTAATTCCGGGAATTCTTTCTCCGTTTTTCCAGCTAAGTGCTTAATCTCTTTTTTTATAGGTGATTTAATCCGGTTAATCTCTGCTGCTCTGGCGCTCAAAAATTCACCCTCTCCATAATTAAATTCCTTCTCTTTTTGAAAAATATGTCCGAAGAATAGATTTTAGTAGAAAAAGAAGGAGAAGAAACATTGCTATGAAGGCGTATTCTTCTCGAAGTCTAGCCTAGCTTAGAAATGAGTGATTGGCCGATTTCGGGAAGAAAACCTGAGCATTTTCCCACCGAAAACCGAGCCTCACGGTCCTTACATGAATGCTTGGTGTGACACCATTTGATGACTGTGAGACAACCCAGGCACGTAACAGGTGGGTCAGACCCTCGAGAAAGCCCGCCATGAGGGTTACCGAGTGGAGGGCGTCGAAAGGCAGACGATGAAGCTCGGAGTTAGTAGGTGGGGCAACATCGGGGGTCTATTTTTACCCTTCCGACTTGATTCGTTCTGCTGTTTTCCAAGTTTTTCTTACGATTTTAGGAAATTTTTCATGATTTTTTATCCAGTTTTCTAAAAATTTGATAGTTTTTGGATCACTAGGATATCCTGATCCTATTTTTCCGAATTTTTCTTTTAATTCTTCTATACGTTTATCTCGACGTACTTTTGCAATAATAGAGGCGGCTGATACGGGAAGTCTGTTTTCATCTGCTTTGTGTTCGGCAATAATTTTTGCTTTTCCGTTTGTTTTTTTCCTTAGATTTTTGGAAAATTTTTCGACGTTTGTGCTAGCGGCATCGATGAAGGCTTTTTTGACGTTGAGATGGTTTAATATTTTGGAGAATCCTATTTCTTCGATTTGGTTAAGGTTTGTGTTCCGTTTTTGCATTGAGGTGATTTTTTGGGCTTTGAATTCTATGATTTCGACTTTTTCAGCTGTTTTTCTTAAATAGCCATCCAGTTCTTTTCTTTGAGAGGCTTTGAGCTCTTTTGAATCCTTTATTCCTTTTTCTTGTAGATATTTGAGAGATTTTTGTTCAAATGATATCCCACATATTACCATTGGACCTAAAACGGGGCCTTTGGGCGAACCGAGATTCTCGATTCTCTACCCGCCTCGTCTAGGCCGGCTATTTTTTCTTTGGTCATAGTTGTATTTTTGAGAGGTAGGGTTTTTTCTTTTATCGTAATTCTTTGATTATGGTAAAAAATCGCTGATTTTAAATAGATTAGTTAATAAAGATTTTAATGAGTTTGATAGTGTGATAGAGTCAAATAGAGGTCAGATAGATACTTCGGTTACTGTTGGAGTTATCGTTGTAGTAGCTATTTTGTCGGCGGCTGTTTTTGGAGTTTACTATCTAGGGTTTGTTAGACCGAAAAGGCTTCAATTGGAAGAGTTGAAGGGTGATTCTGTGCAGGAATTGAATTCGACTTTGGGCGCTGTTGAAACAAGTCAGGCTGAGATGGCGACGACACGGTTTAAAACTAAAATCAGAACTGCTGAATCTACAAAGGAGGTTGAATCCGTTATGGATGATGTTTCTCATACTTATCAGGTGGAGAAGAAAAGAGAAGAATTGCTGGTTAAGGCGGAAAACTATACTACTGGATCCTTTTTTGATTTGGAGTATCTTCATGATAATTTTAAGAGCGAGACACAAAGTTTAGAGACGCTGTCCGAATTGAGAGCTTTTGAAGATGTAATGTGGTCTCAGGCACGTCAAGCTTGGAAAGAAGCCCATATTTCCAATATAGATTCAGTGCCATCTGATAAATTAGTTGTGAGATGGAATCATTCTCCCTCAAGGTGGAGAGATAATGTTTCTGAAAACGCTGCTTTGACCATGGTTAATGAAAGGTCATGGAGGGAACTTAAAGGGATGAACTTTGAAAAGACCGGATCTTATGAGATACCTATAACCTATGATTTGGGTGAGGCGCCAACTTTGATGGAAGATTCTACGGTTGACGTCAGAATATATGAGATGTCAAGTTCAGGTGAAGTGGAGAATAAGTGGGTTATGGGGGAAGATGCAGGAGTGGAACACATATTGTATAATGAAGAAGATTTGGGCACTATCGGTTGGCAAATGCAGAAAGATGTTCATGGGAGTGATGAAACAGTACAGAATGGACTTACCACCGATATAGAGGAAGAAATAAAGGCTCAAGTCAAGGGCCACAGTGAGGCTAACTTGCCAGAAGATTGGGGTAAAGATGTTCTGACCCAAGCAACGAATAGTAATATTGAACTTTCCGGAATAGAAGTTACTTGTCTGGTAAATGTACCTGCTCAAGGCGATGCGAGCAAACTATTAGACTATGTACGTTCCGAACAATATCAAGTGGTTCCGATAGCCCATGTAGATTAGAATTTTTTGAATTAATTAAAGGATTGAAGCATTGATTTCTATGCCAAATAATTTTCTTATTTCCGGAGCCCCTGGCACCGGAAAGACTACTGTTATAGAGAAAGTGGTTTCTAATCTGGAGGACGAAGGATTTTCAGTCGGTGGAATTTATTGTCCAGAGATAAGGAAGAAAGGAAGACGTGTTGGTTTTAAGATAGTGGACATAATCTCGGATAGTTCAAGAGTCATGGCTCATGTGGAAGAGGAAGAAGGGGCGAGAGTTGGTAATTATAGGGTTAATTCGGGAAATATCGATGAGATAAGTGAATTGGCGATTTCCAGGGCTTTGGATGAAGTCGATGTTTTGGTGATAGACGAAATTGCTCCGATGGAAGTTCACAGTGAAAAATTTAAGGAAAAAGTAAAGCTGGCCTTATCCTCTGAAAAGCCTTTGCTTGCAGTTATCCATAAGAAGTCTACTATGGGGTTTATTGGAGAGGTCAAGTATCGTGACGATTTTGAGTTTTTCGATGTGAATAGGGAGACTCGGGACCAGTTACCTGGGGAACTCA
>JGI1684J13235_1000394_pt1 | contig 16496 bp, 16 predicted proteins | sample PonA232FremontCA_2_FD_13235 | JGI IMG/M metagenome (IMG submission 13235) | reverse complement strand
TCTATCCTTATTAAGGTCCGGTAACTCGGGAGTATCAACCGACTCCGGCAGGCTTTTTCGGTTTTCCGGGTCAAAGCTCCACTTGCCACCCTCCGGCCTGCTTCCGTCCATTAGCACGTCGAGCCGTCTCCGTTGCTTTCTGTAAAACTTCGTCATTCTGTAATCCTCTCCCCCGAAGTTATCCCGAAACCAGTTGACTTCCGTAACGAACCCGGGATTCTCCTTCCTCTCGAGTTCTATCCCAAACTCGCCGGCCAGTTCTTCTATTTTCCCCCGCAGTGGCTTATCGACCGTATCGTAATAAACTAATTTGGAAGAAACAGCAACTTTCTCCATGGATTGCTTCAGGGGGTCTTCCAGCTGGCTGGAAAAATATTTAACGTTATAACCCTGTTTCTTGAGCTCTTTGGAATAACGCTTGAGGGAGGCGCGGTGAAGGAGTATCTTCTTCTTGTGAAAATCAAAGTCACGAAAATATCGTAATGCCTCCACAACGTAGACGATGTCACCATTTCCCGGTGGTCCATTTTCAAAGAGATGCGTTGGCAGGACAAGCGAACTTTCAATCATAGTTCTGACTCCGTAGGGGCACTAGTTAATATTATTATAAAGGAGTTCCGTGTTCAGCCAAATTTTTTACCAAGTGTAAACGCCGGAATAAACATCCCGCCCAACCAGAGAACGATCATTGGACCCGGCGGTGTATCAAAAAGCAACGAGCTAAATATTCCCAGGAAGGACCCTGTGAGTCCTACCAGTACGGCAAGTCCCATCGTGGTATGCAGCCTATTTGTGAAAAAGCTAGCAATTGCGGCCGGAATAGTCAGCGTAGCTATCACCAGAATTACCCCGACGACTTTTATTAAAATAACTACGGTGAGGGCAATGAGAGAAAACAATAGCAGGTTTAACCCATCCGCGTTCAAACCGGAGATTCGCGCGAATTCCTCGTCAAAGGTCAGTATTCTAAAATCCCGAAAGAAGAGCAAGACGAGAAATAATATGCCAGCTGTTAACCCAGCAAACAAGTAAAGGTCAAATTTCTCTATCAGCAGGATATTGCCAAACAATATACTTGCTGGCTCCTGGACGGAAACCTCCGATTTGTCCACGAGGTTTAAAAAGAGGATACCAGCAGCCATTCCCATGACCCAGAGAACGCCTACGGTCGAATCCTGCCTTACTCTTTTCTGAACGAAGTTCGAACTAAATATTGCCCCAGCTCCCAGCGCGAAAATCACTGCTCCNATGATCGGGTCCAACCAGCCCCAGTTCAGCTTGTCCTGGAGGAGATAGGCCAGGCCGATCCCGCCAAACGTNATATGAGCTATTCCTCCACTCATCACGACTACCCTGTTCACGACAACATATGTCCCAATTACTCCCCCCACTATACTGGCCAGAAAACCAGCCACCAGCATTCTTTGCACAAACGGGAACGAAAAGAGGTTTATTGCTTCTTCAATCATTGAGCTTCCCCCTTGGAACCCTCGCGGTGTTCTCCCAGGACCCTATGTGGTATTTCTTCTCCCGCATGAGTGATAAGTTCCACCGGACACTGGTAAGCATCTTCCAGCATCTCGCGATTCATATAAGGTTCGTTGCTCGTATATAGCTCCCCGCTCAGGCAGGCAACTTTCGTAACGTAGGAAGACATTACTCCTATATCGTGCGTTACCACTACGATTGCCATCCTGTCGTTCAGTTCCTTCAGCAGGGAATAAATTCCTTTTTCCAGTTTCCTGTCCACGCTCGCGGTTGGCTCGTCGAGCAACAGAATGTCCGGATCGGAAACGAGCGCTCTGGCAATAAATACTCTCTGCTTTTGACCGCCGGACAGTGCACTGATTGGTGTGTCGTCATAATTTAACATTTCTACGTCTTCCAGTGCTTCGGCAGTCCTCTGCCCGTCTTCAGGAGAATACATTTCGTAAAACTTCTTTTCTCGTCGCCGGCCCATTCTGACCACTTCTTCCACCGTTATCGGGAATTCTTCGTCAAAAGTCGCGTACTGTGGTACGTAACCAATTCTGTTTCGCGTTTCCTTCGGTGGTTTCCCGAAAACAGCAACCGATCCTTTAATTGGTTTTAGAAGACCCAGAATGGACTTCAACAGGGTGGTTTTTCCTCCACCGTTCGGGCCTATTATTCCCATAAAATCATCGTTCTCTACCTTTAGGTTAACGTCAGTTATTACGGGATTCCCATCGTATCCGGCAGCAAGATCTACTGTTTCTATCGGTATTACCTCTCCATCCATCGAACCACCCAATTCTTACTTAACTTTTTGAGAGCTAATCAACCAGAGCCTCAAATATTAGAATAACCCTGGGATATCTCTTTTGCTAACTCCACAATTTCTTCCAGTATTTCTTTTTCCATTGGATTAATGGACGCTACCCTGCCCCCGAAACTGCCCGCCACCATCTTCGCAGTTGACGGGCTGAACTGCGCGGAAGCAATTATAGTCTCTATACCGTGTTCCTGGGCAAACTTCGCGATCTCCTGTATCTTTTTGGGTCCCGGCTTGTCTCCGCCCTCCTGTATTGCCACCTGTTGCAGTTTAAATTCATCCCCAAAATAACCCCAGGCGGGATGGTAAGCAAGGAAACTGCGTCCCTCGAAGTTTTCGAGAAGTTTCTCTGCTTCACTCTGTATTCCGGATATCTTTTTTAATAAATTTTCCAGGTTCTGTTCATAATAATCTTTACCTGAAGGGTCGATTTCTTTTAATCCATCGTAAACGTTCCTTGCCATATCCTTCAAATTAGCCGGGGAGAGCCATACATGGTTGTCAATTGCCTTATCACCAGGATCTCTGGTGTCACCATAATTGGGTTTTCCGTAGTGTTCACCCAGCGATTTAAGAACTATTCCCCTTGAAGTATTCTGTATCGGCATATCCGCGTTCTCCTGGCGGAAGACTTTCAGGTTGTTTACCTCGAAACCGATCGGAGTCCCAACCCTGAAATAGATATCCGCTTCTCTAACGGTTTTCATTTTCCGTGGCGTCATTGAAGCAGAATGCGGGCTTCCGTCCTCCGCCACCAAAGAGTTTACTTCAAAACGATTCCCTGCGATCTCCTCTACCAGAAAGGACTGAGGTGGTATAGTAACTAGCGCTTTCAACTGGTCGGTATCACCCTCTACACTGACTCCAAAGTTCCCTGCTAAGATTAAAACTGATAGTAATAATCCTGCAAAAAATATTAATTTTTTTTCGTTCATCCGTTTCACCTCCAACGGATTCATTCAATATTTTTCTTGAAAGTGAGCACTTAACCGGGTTTTGCACCCATTAGAATTTTAACCAGTTCTGATATCTGGTCCCGAAAATTCCTCTTTCTGTGGTTGTACTTGAATTCAATCTCCTTCAGATAGTACTGCCAGTTTTCCTTGCGGATTCCCTGATATATCCCCATGTGTGATTTCGTAAAGTTCCATAACCCTTCAAGCTGAGCCGGGGACGGATTTTTCAGATATTCCCCTTTACCGTGAAAAAGGCACCCAAACCCGATAGGGTCCAACGATCCTAGCTCCGGTGCTGCTTCTGAACTGAAACCCCCACCTTCAAAGACTTTTTTCGGTTTTTTTACTAACTTTAGGTATAAATAATCATTCACTTCGTAGACAAAATAAATCGGATGGTTTCGGTCACCATTTGGTTTTAGAAATTCCTTGATCTCTTTTTTAAGAGCTTCACTCTTTCTATCTCCGGAATCATTTCGGTGAAAAGGGTTTCCGCTAATATCTTTTAGATTATTCCTCGAGTGATCCGTTAAAGCACTTCTAATTGTCCTATAGATCCTGAGTATTTTTTGGTGGTTGTTTGTTCGCAACAGTTTACGTGTTTTTGCTGTAGTGTGATCCAGCACGAAGGACCACATAACTTCGTACCAGAAACGAAGCCCTAATTTAGTGTTTTCAAGATACGTCCCGTGCGTCAGGGAGCTTCGCTTCCAGCAATCCCTGCACCTCAATCTCTTCTGTTCCTCGTCCACGAAATAAACGTCACCGGAATCACAAAAATCACACTTTTTTTCATCGTACTTAGCTTTGAAGAAAAGGTCCCTTATCCAGCTATCAGAAAACCGCTCCGAATAAACTGGTTCGTATTGCATAGCAAATCAAGTATAGCTTTCGTTTTTTTACCTAACAAGGGGTGTATAGTTTGCTACTAGATTTATTCTATTGTTTAACCTTCGGAGCAAACTATCGGTACTCAACTTTAGTACACTTAAAAAAAATCTGCCCCTGCATAGCGGCATCCCCTTTTTAATTCCATTGCTAGATCTTTTTTATTTCGTCACCAGAATAAGAACTCGCTTCTCGAGCATGGTTGACTTAAAAAATGCCGCTCCGCTATAAAAATAGAAAACCCGGACCCACCTTACTAAGTTGGGTCCGGGAAAATACTCACCAATTCGACTAACTATTATTATCCCCCAGGTCCGCAAATTAGTGGTTAATAAAACCTAACCAGCTTTGAAACTGACCGGCTTCCCCTTTACGTCTACAATTGGGTAACTTGCCTCTTTCCAGGCGTCAATTCCACCAAATTGTTGTAAGAGTGAGTATACCCGAGTAATCGGAGGGAAGTTAGCGCATAAGCACCTCTGATATTTTCTTTGCAGTAAACGTAAATTGGGGTATCACGTTTAGCTGGTAACAGCAGACCGTTTTTGTTCAGTTCCCTCATGTTGATGGCAAGTGCACCAGGTATTCTTCCCGTAGAAACTTCTTCCGGCATACAAACATCAGTGATGACTACCTCTCCGTTCACTTTCATCATAGTTTAAACATCGTTTGCATTTACCAGGTAGAACCCAAAGTCTTCGCTAAATGCCAGGAAGTCGTCCATTGATAGAACTACGCTTCCACCTTCTTCTGCCACTGTTGCCCTCAACGTCACCACCGTCATTTCCCGGGTTAAACTTCATTGCTACCGATGCCGAAGTTATCCCTGCAAAAAAACAGAAAAACCAGACAGAGACACTCGACAAGATACAACCGACCACTTTAAGTTTTCCTTCCCGAATTGAGCACTTTTCCCGCCAATGTTAACTCTGTATCCAGGCCGTCGTTTTGGTAGTAGAGTTGACCTCCAGAACCATGAACTATAAACCACATAACGAGTACTTGTAGTACTTTATTGTAGAACCTATTCGGAGGTGAATTTATTTGAAGTACGAAACTCTGGTGAGCTTTTCTACTTTCATACATGGGGCCCTATCACTCGAACGAAGAAACAATTAGTGCGCTAGAGTATTTGTTTGATGCCGGGATGGTCATTTATATTGGGTTAAGCAATTTTAAATCTTGGCGGGATATAAAAAGATTATTCAAAACGTCCGAACACGCAAGCTTTACCCCTCTAAAAAAGAATACAAGCCTGTAAACACCATACGCTAACTTGTATTGCCCCCGAATTCTTTTTCCCGGAGTCGTGGTTTCCGGGTATGATCAAATAAAAAACTATAATATTTGTATGAGATGAAAATTTGTGGTAGATTATTGGTGAAATCCTTTTTTTACTTAATGGTTTCAAAAGAACTTTTTTTCTTGCAACGAATAAGAAATTAATTTTGTTTTTCCTTTCTGATTTGGGGTCGCGTATAAATACTAGTGAGGTTTTTTATGACTGAAAAAGTGAATTCTCCGGATGAAATTAGTGCAAGCATCATCTCTCGCCTTGTAAAAAATACCGGGGGTATGACTTTTCGGTGCCGCTGTGACCCTCACTGGACGATGATTGATCTCAGTCCTGGTTGCAAAGAACTTACCGGGTACTCACCCGACGAGTTAGAGAAAAACAGGGAAATCCGGTATTCCCGGTTAATTCACCCGACCGACCGTCCTCTTGTACGAGAAGAGGTCGAAGACGCTATCAATCAGAATACTCCCTACGGGGTTACGTACAGATTACTGGCTAAAAACGAAGAAAAATGGGTCTGGGAAAGAGGGCAGAAAACCGACGAAAGTAACGGCCTAGTTGAGGGTTTTATTACGGACGTATCGGAAAGGGTCAGTAATACCGGGAGGTTGATCGGCTATGGCGACAGGTCGTCCGAATTAACGGCCTTAATGGATATTGCCCAGGATGTAACTTCTACTCTCGAACTCAAACCATTACTCGGTAATATTCTTGATAAGCTTAAGTCCGTTCTGGATTATGACGCAGCCTCAATAATGACTCTGGAGGGCGACATACTCGACATTATGGCTTACAGAGGCCCAATTAATCAGGAAAAGGCCATGAAAATATCTTTCTCCTTGAAAGGAGCAAGGGCAAACCGGGCAGTGGTCGAGAGAAAGGAACCGATTGTAATAGAGGACGTAACGAGTGACGAACCACTGGCCAGCGAAATGCGAGAAACTGCCGGTCGAGAACTTGATACGACCTACAACTATCTTCGCTGCTGGATGGGTGTACCTCTTATCGTAAAAGATAAAGTTATCGGCATGTTGACACTGGATCACAGGAAGCAAAACTATTACACGTTTAAAGATGCGGAAGTAGCCCTTGCCTTCGCCAACCAGGTAGCCGTAGCAATAGAAAACGCTCAACTTTACCAGACCGAGAAGGAAAGGCTTGTGTTTAGCGAAAGAAGGCGGCTCGTGGCCGAAGGATTGCGCGAAACGATGGGCGTGATCAATTCCAGCCAGTCACTTGACAAAGTCCTCAATACTGTTCTGAACCAGATTTACCGCCTGCTGAACGCGGATAGTGCTNCCATATTCCAGCTTGGAGAAAGAGATATGGGCAACAGCCTGCTTACAGCCCAGATGTTTGCTAAGAACGCTCCTAAAGAATTTTTTGAAACCGAACAAGTCCCTCTATCTCTGGAAGATCTGAACCAAAAGATAAAGGACCATAAACCCCTTGTGGTAGAAGATATTTCCAGCAAAAACGTTTCCAGTAATTACGTCTCCCCCCGTATGCAGGAACTGGGCAGAGTAGTCCAGAAGCATTTTGGTGCGTCAATTGCAACACCAGTTGTGGTTGGTGGTGAGCTTTACGGAGTCATAACTCTTTACTACGAGGAACCGAGAAGCTTCGCGGAAGAGGAGGTTAACCTGGCAACTTCTTTTGCAGACCAGGCATCTCTCGCCATCGAAAATGCTCGCCTGAATAAGAAGCTGGAAGAGGCCGCTGTAACAGAGGAAAGAAACAGGATGGCTCGAGAACTGCACGACTCCGTCACCCAGTCCATTTACAGCGTGACATTATTTGCGGAAGCCGCTAAGAGAATGGCGGAACAGGGTGAGTACGAACAGGTAAGCTCTCATCTGGAAAATGTAGAGAACATGTCGCAGCAGGCATTGAAAGAGATGCGTTTGCTTATATACCAGATGAGAAGCCCGGGGAAGAGTAATTGCTGCTTTGAAGAAAAAATCAAGAACAGGCTGGAAACCGTAGAACGCAGGTCAGGAGTGGAGTCTTCAGTAATGGTAGACGAAGATATTAGCCTACCGGGCAACGTGATAGAAGAGTTGTACTTGATCGCCCAGGAAGCGTTGAACAACGCCCAGAAACACGCGGGAGCTAACCGTGTTGAGATAACTCTAAGGGGACACAGCGATGGGTTCAGGCTTAAGGTTTCGGACGACGGCCGGGGGTTCAACGAGGAAAAGGCGTATTCCAGCGGTGGTATGGGCATAGGCAATATGGAGAAAAGGGCCGAAAAACTTGGCGCGGAGTTTTTGATAGAAACCGGGCCGGGTAAAGGCACCAGCGTCATTGTGGAAAAAGGTCACTAGCTGGATGATAATTTATTTTTCAAAATTTTCGGTGATAAAATGAACGAGGACGAAGACAAAATACGGTTAATGGTAGTTGATGATCATAGAGTCGTCAGGTCAGGGGTAAAAGCGCTAATTGAAACCGAGGAGGACCTGGAGGTAATCGGAGAAGCCACGGACGGCCGGGAAGCAGTTACAAAAGCGAAAGCGATGGCGCCGGACCTCGTACTCATGGACCTCGTAATGCCGGAAATGGACGGAGTGGAGGCAACTCGCAGGATAACCAAAGAAGGGGTTGACTTGGAAATCCTAATTCTTACCAGTTTTTCGGAGGAGGAGAGGATTATTCAGGCCATAAAAGCCGGAGCTTCTGGCTACCTGATAAAGGATGCTTCTCCCAAAGAACTGGTCAGTGCTATAAAAGATACCTACAGGGGGGAATCTACCCTGGACCCAAAGGTAGCAGGTACTGTTCTCCGCTCGATGCAGGAAGAGAACGATCAGCCCGCGGAAGAATTGACAGAGAGGGAGATCGAAGTGCTAGAACTAATCGCCGAAGGATTACCTAACGACGATATAGCTAATGAACTTTACATAAGTGAACGGACAGTCCGTTCCCACGTAAGCAATATACTTGGAAAGTTAAATATGCAAAACAGGACACAGGCAGCCCTGTATGCCGTGCGCCAGGGTATTGCCGAACTCTAAAAACACCGTTCCGCAGGAGGATTCCAAACTCGTCATGTACAACTTTCATTAAAAACCGCTAAGCGAATCTTTTTCCTTTACGGAGCCAATTAACCCCTTTGATAACGCACTATCGGATCAGGGGTACAGGAACAGCTTATTTAGTTTATTAATCCCAAAATAAAAACCTATATTTCTCCCCCATTTGACGTATTTCAAATAGTCATTTATCCGTTTTCCCCAAACTCGGAAGGTTGTAATTTATCAGTACGAGAAAATAGGGGGCTTTAATGGATACAGAGTTTTCTAAATATAGGATAAATCGTCATGAATCTTTTATTCTTGTCTCTTTAATGGACAAACCTCTCGACAGAAAGGCTATTATCAAAGAATACGAACAGTTGGTCCAGTGCATGGGAATTCCCGCGACTTTTACGGATGAAGAAAAGGGCTGGACCTTTCACAGGAAACTGGAAAGCTATCTTGAGAAACTAACCCGGGTTGGTTTTGTTGTCAGCAAAAACGGTGTTTACGCGCTGACTGAATCAGGAAAAAAAGCAGCTGAGGAAAAACACGAAAGAATTGATGCCGGACACAAACGGCTGCGGGCATTTTTGGTTAGTCCTGAAAACGCATCACTAATTTCCGTTATTGCGGATGCCGGACTGGCCAGCATAAAATTGGCAGTTGGCTTTCTCTTCAACAGTATGGCACTTATCGCGGACGGCTTTGACAGCTCCATCGACGTCTTCTCTTCGCTTGCCGTATTCCTTGGAATAAGGTCCAAAAAGGAACTGGCTTCGACTTTAATCGTCATCTCTATGATGTTTGGAACGGCCGGTTATATTTTTTATGAGGCAGTTACCCGTCTGTTGACCCCGGAACCCCTGACCGTTTCTCCGTTCGCCATCGCCGCGACGATAATCTCAGGTATTTCTTGCTACTGCTTGAGCATTTACCAGCATTACGTAGGAAAAAGAGCAGGTAGTATTTCTCTTCTGACTCAATCCGTTGATAGCAGAAACCATACGATTCAGGCCACTGCAGTACTGGCTGGTTTGATTTTCGCTTTTTTGGGCGTATTTATCGTCGATTCGATTGTTGCGTTAACGGTAGGATTCTTTATTCTGAAATCGGCTCTGGAGCTATTTTTCGAAGTCCTCCGGCTTGCACGGGGAGGAGAGCTTGAAGCTGGACGTTTCGGGCGGAAGTACGAAGAGGCATTTTCGAAGCAGCAACGGAGTTTTTTTAAAAGCTGGGTTCTAGTGGCTTTGAGAGAAGTTGAGAGCAAGAAAGAAATACAAGAGGGCTTAAGCGATGTTTTTAGCTCGAACAAACATAGTATCAGCACCTTATCTGGATTTGAATTCGAAGACCAGCTGGACCCAATTCTTGATATGCTGGAGGAAGAGGGGCTTATAGTGATTAGAGACAGACGAATACTTCTTACGCCAAAAGGGCAACAGGCATCTGCAAGAAAAGTTGCAAAAGCGAAATTTGGCATTCCATTTTAAAAGTGGGTAGAATGATAAGAACGAAAAAGAACTTTCATTATTGTTGATGAATTTAACAGGCTACCAAAACTTGCCGAGAGGACCCCAGGGCTTGCTGTGGGGCTTCCTTGGCAAGTTTTGGTGACAATACTGCGACAGATATTTTGGTTGACCTTGTAGGTAAAAATTATTTGGAGAAAAATACTGATCCCAGGAACAGGCTCTTCCTTAGCACGGTTGATGCTTTTAACCTAAAACACGCAACCAACACGGAAACTCAGAAGAACTATATCTCAGGTAATATTAAAACTAGAAGAGAAATACTGAAAGACTTCAAGTGGATTCAGGCGAGCGCGAGGCAACTGACCGAATCTACCCCTACTCTAATCGAGGAGATCGAATGGTTCTTCTCGACAAAGGAGCTATCCGATATTATCTACGGTCTTAGAAACGCGGGAGATCTATATCAACTCAGGCCTGGCAGCAAAACATAACTGGTACCGAGCCGGCTACAAAGGGGGTTCCGAAGTTGGGGTATTTCAGTACACCCATCTTGTGCAAAAGACCCGGTCTTCGCCCAATTACGTTGTTTCAGTGACGGTAAACAATCCAGAGAAGGGTCTGAATACTGAAAAATTTACCGAAATCACTTCCCGGTTAATATCGCTGACCAAGAACGAGAAAATTTGAAAATCTAAGCCAACCAGATTTTATCCAAATCAACTGTTAACTCGAGACGCAGGTTTCCGGGTGCCCAGATTTTACAGTTCTTTTGCTTGCCTAAAGTTTCTTTTTCTCCGAGCGATTCTGCAACTTTTGTTGTGGCTTGGGCGTAACATTCTTCCGATTTCTCACTTTTCTACAGATCGTAGATTCAATGCGGAGCTCAATAAAGTTATCAGCTGGTATCATGAAAAACCAAAAAGGTATTATCGGTAGCATTGTTGGAGTTATTGGTGGAGGCTTAACAGACTGACAGGGGATTTGAGCAATATGGTTATTACTGGAAGGAAGCCCGGACACCTGGGATTACTTTAAGGAAAACCCGGAACTGAAGAACGGTTCAAGTTACAGAAAGGTAATTGCCGGCGCATTGAGAAAAGTCGCGCTGGCGGAAGAAGGAGCCGGCAAGGCGCTCGAGGAGGCCGGGGGTAAATTCAAGACTTTTTAAAAGGAGGCAGAAATGGAAAAAGAAGACCTATCTGAAAGCAGCCCATGGAGTATTGGGGAGAAGGATTTCCCTACTGGCGGGAATATTGAAGAGAAGCTAAAATTTCTTTTACGCTACGCTATACTTGCACCCTCCAGCCATAATACACAGCCCTGGAAGTTTTCTCTGGAGAACAAAACGGTGAAGATTTTTCCCGACAGGGATCGCTGGCTTAAAGTTGCGGATGGGAACAAGCGAGAACTTCAGATAAGTATTGGCTGTACCCTGGAAAACCTTATAATTGCCGCCGAACATTTCGGTTTTAGGTGCGAAGTGGCTTATCTTCCCGAATCCGAGAAGAAAGATCCCGCCATTTCCGTAACCTTCAACCGGCCTAATCTACGACCATCGCCCATTTCGGAAGGTTTATTCGAAGCTATTCGGAAAAGAGGTACCAATCATAACGTTTATGACGGTAAATCAATCGGGGAGAAAGATCTCGAAAAACTTCGTTCTATTAGCAAAGAAAACGGAATTCAGCTTCACCTGACTGAGGACCAAGGTATCAAGCGGAGGGTGGATAGTTTGATGGTAAAGGGCGATGCAATCCAATTTTCCGACCCCGAATGGCGCGAAGAGTTAGGATACTGGATGGGGCAAGGGGTCTTTGGTACATCCTGGCTAACCTCAAAAATGAGCCAACTGGCAGTGACTTACTTGAACATGGGGAAAAGTACCGCCAAGAAGGACTCGGAACTCTTGATGAGCGCACCGATACTGGGAGTGATTAGCTCCGGATCGGACGAAAGGGAGGCCAGAATTAAGGCAGGGCGGACCTTTGAACGTTTGGCGTTAACCGCTGCAAACCTGAACGTATCCCTGCACCCGATGAGTCAAATCCTTGAAATACCCGATCTCAAATCCGAAGTTGCAAAGCTGATACCCGTTGCGGACGTTTATCCCCAGCAGACCTTTCGGCTGGGCTACGCGGAACCAGAGAGGGAACACACCCCCAGAAGGCCGCTCGAGGAAGTATTGGTCTAGGTAGTATATTAGCTCTTATCGGCGGGGTTAATACTCTCCCTAACTGTTATTCCCGAGAGATAGTCTCTCTTTGGACTTCCAGTCCATTTACCTTGCCGAGCTGGGTCGAGATTACGTTGATAGCAGCCTTTTCCTTTTTGACTTGACCATGTTCTTTCGGGAAAGCCTCTCGTACCAACTCCATCATGCTCTCCATTTGATCTTTACCATACCTTCTATCGCTGGTCAAAACTCTTTCTCGGTTGATATACTTTTATTGTTTATGGGGTTTCCTCCTCCTAATGGATTTTTTATTCTATTTTTAGCAGAGGATACATATTTTTAGTAGACACAATTTATGGTACGGAATCCTTAAAAAGTGCGGGGTAGTTATTTCGATTAAAAATTTTAAGTAGAATATCTACCTCTTTTACATTATTATAAAATATCATGGGCAAAAAATACGATGAGATAGACAAGAGGATTGTGTTCAGGTTAGTCCAGAACGCACGTGATATCTCCGCTCCGGAAATTGCCAAAGAGGAAGGAGTCTCCCCGGCAACCATACGAAACAGGATCAAGAAGCTGGAAAACGATGGAGTGATCAAAGGCTATCACGCCGATATCGCTTATGAAAAGCTTGGTAGTAAATTGACCGCTTTATTTAAATGTTCTTCCAAAGTTCAGGATAGGAGCGAACTTGCCCGTAAAGCTTTACAGGTGAGGGGGATTGTCAGTGTCAGAGAAATAATGACCGGAAGTGAGGACATACACGCAAAAGCAATTGGTGCAGACACAGAGGACATCAACCGAATTGCCAGAGAGCTCGTAGAACTTGGTTTAACTATCTCCGACGAGGATTTAATTCAGCAAGAGTACTTTCAGCCCTACCATGAGTTTGGGCCGAAGGGAGACGAGGCAAGGTCACTATTGGACTTTAGGACCATCCTGGGTCCGGCCGAAGTAGCTACCGTGAAGGTCATCAAAGGTTCCCCAGTTGTGAACAAGAGCGTCGAAGAAGTAAGTAATTTAGGTCATATTAAAGAAGATGCACTCCTTCTCTCCATCGAACGAAGGGATAAAACTATCGTCCCAAAGGGTAATACGACTATCAAAGCCGGAGATATTATTTCAATATTTTCCGCTACTGGGATAGGAGAGGAGACGTTAAAGATATTTAAAAGTTAAACGTATCTATTGTTGGTCTCTAATTATCCCTCCAGTAAGTTGTCTTACTATTCACCAAAATTAGCCGAGGAAGCCCCAGGGCTTGCCCTGGGGAGGAATCGGCTGGTTTTTGTCCTCCAGCACTCAATTCGCCCTGCTCAATTGTACTAAGAACACTTACAACACCAGTTCCGAATTGAGTGCTGGAGGATTGACTGCTGGGTCTTGGTTTGTAAAAGACCGAAAAAACTGCTCAAAAGAGCTTTTCTACAAGCCCCGTCCCTCGGGGCGGGGTTCTTGTCTATATAATTTAGACGGATTCACGTCTACACTCACTTAACTTCCCGGATATTGCGTCCAAAATTTATCAAACAGACACTTGATTGTTGAAACAGTAAAATTACCTCCATTTTATCCTTGAAACGATAAAATTTCTCCTATAGAATACTTTTACCGCAAAAGAGGGTTATCATTGAGAATAATAATCGTAGGTTTAGGAAATATCGGGCTCCATTTGGCCGAAAGAATAAATTCCAGTTCCAAGCATGAACTTTTTTTGATAGATATAGATCAGGGTAAATGCAATCGGTTAATGAGAGAGCTGGATGCGGCAATAATAACCGGTGATGGGACCGATCCCGAAGTATTGCAAAAAGCGAAAGTAAGGAGCGCCGATGTGTTACTTACCAGTACCGAAACGGATCCAATTAACTTGGTAGTGGGGCTATTGGGACTTAAGTTTTCTGTTCCCCATGTAGTGGTTAAGCTGGGGCAGAAAGGCCTTGAAGATACCTGTTATGAGGTAGGAATTAATAACGTAATTATGCCGGATAAATTAGGGGCGGAGAAGCTCGAAACGAAAATAGACTCCTGGATTGAAACGGTAAATACCGGGAAGTAGACAACGCTCGGCGCAATATTGGCCGAAATAATCTCGGTAAAAGCAGAGGAGGATTAAAAATGATTGGCGATATATTATTGATAGTGGTTGCTGGGTTCGTCTTTTTGTACCTTGGCTATGTGTTAATCTTCCCGGAGAGATTCTGACATGTTTTTTGGTATAGTGTTGCCGTTGTTCATTTTCATCCTGGTTCTCTCTGGCCTGGTTTATGTCACCGGGGAATACCTCGGATGGTCCTTTAGGAAAGAAATGGAGGTCGAGGGCCAGTTTCGCTCCTTCTTCGATTACCTGGAGCGGTACGTCGAGAGGCCGATACTGGAACCAATAGAACGATTGATCTACCGTCTGGGTGGAATAGATCCGGAAATCACGATGAACTGGAAAACCTACCTGCTCAGCGCCCTCTGGCTCAACCTGTTCTTTTTCGTTCTAATTTACCTAATATTCCTCTTTCAGGGCGGACTCCCGCTCAATCCAGCCGATATAGGTAACCTGGACTGGGATCTTGCTTTCCACAATGCTGCCACCTTCGTATCGAATACGAACCAGCAACACTACGCCGGTGAAATCCAGCTGTCTTATTTTTCTCAGATCGGAGCCGTCCTACTGGCTATGTTTGTTTCCGCTGCAACCGGGTTGGGTCTTCTGGTTGGGTTCGCAAAGGGTTTGACCAACGAGGAGGACCCCCGGCTGGGCAACTTTTACGTCGCGTTCGTCAAGTCCCTGACCAGATTTCTTCTACCGATCAGTTTTATCATTGCGCTATTTTTGATCAGCCAGGGCGTACCCCAGACGTTCTCCGGACCCGCTTCCGTGACCACGCTAGAAGGTGCGACCCAGACGATCGCTCGAGGTCCGGTTGCCGTGGTAGAGGCAATAAAGATGTGGGGAACCAACGGTGGTGGTTTCTTTGCAGCCAACGCCTCGCACCCGTTTGAGAATCCAACGCCGTTTACCAATATGGTCCTAAACCTGGCTCTGCTCATAGGTACGATATCCAATTTTTACGCCTTTGGCATCTGGGTGAAAAAGCGAAAACACGGGTTGGTTCTCGTGGGGGCGGTGGGAGTAATAGTATTGTTGCTCCTGGCAATGACCGTTGGAGGTGAAATGGGAGGTAATCCCGGCCTGGACGGATTAGGAATAGATCAATCTTTAGGCAACATGGAGGGAAAGGAAGTTCGGTTCGGTTCCATTCTCAGTGCCCTGTGGGCAGTGTCGACCACCTCTACCACCTCTGGATCCGTAAACTCCATGCACGACAGCTTTACCGCACTGGGAGGGATGGCACTCTTGTTCGGGATGAGCTTGAATTCCCTTTTTGCCGGTGTGGGAACGGGAGTGCTGAACCTGCTCACTTACGTCTTCCTGTCCACCTTTATCGGGGCGTTAATGATCGGTCGAGCCCCGGAATATCTCGGAAAGAAGCTGGAATCGGACGAGATAAAGCTTGCCGCAATAATCATCCTGTTGCTTCCGACCCTGGTTCTGTTCCCGACCGGAATTGCCGTGGTAACTAATTTCGGCAAGAATGCCATTTCAAACCCCGAATTTCACGGGTTTAGCCAGGTCATTTACGAGTTCTTCTCCGCTGCGGCCAACAACGGGTCCGGGATGGAAGGGTTGGGCGACAATACCGCTTTTTACAATCTATCGGCCGGTACGGTAATCCTGCTTGCCCGGTATATCCCCCTTGTGCTTCAGATGATGATCGCGGGCTCACTGGCAAAGAAAAAGGTAAGACCGGAAAGCGAAGGTACTTTGAAAGTGGAAAACCTGCCCTTTCTGGTCTTATTAGTCGTCATTATGGTGGTAATAGGTGGGTTGGTATTTATCCCAGCAATTGCACTTGGACCGATTGCCGAATTCCTTTCTTTGTGGTGATAAGTTATGGATAGAGAACAAGTAGTACAGGCACTTGTCGACGCCGTAAAGAAGCTGAGTCCTGCTTACCTGATCAAGAATCCTGTTATCTTCGTGACTGAATTAAGCACTATTATCGTGATTGTCCTAACGATAGTGCCGCAATTCTTCGGCGGGGCCCAGGGAAGATGGTATTACTCCGCGATTTCGATAATTCTCGTATTTACAGTCGTATTTGCGACATTTGCGGAATCACTGGCGGAGGCACAGGGAGAGGCTCACGCGGAAAGCCTGCGGGCAATGAAGGAAGAGGTAACCGGGAGGCGGCTGAAAGAGGACAAACCTCTGGATGATATAACGGACAATGACATTGAGGAGGTAAGCTCCGAGGAGATTGAGAAAGGAGATTTCGTTTACGTGGAAGAAGGGGACATGATCCCGAGGGACGGATCGATAGTCGAGGGATCAG
>JGI1684J13235_1000390_pt1 | contig 16571 bp, 13 predicted proteins | sample PonA232FremontCA_2_FD_13235 | JGI IMG/M metagenome (IMG submission 13235) | reverse complement strand
AATTGGCTTCCCCTTGGCCCTTTACAGCAACGGCTTTCAAATTTTTAGAACCCATAACGGCTCCCAATCCGCAGCGAGCTGCCGTTCGGCTATAGTCGTTGACTACGGAAGAAAATTTAACCAGATTCTCTCCGGCGGGTCCAATAGAGGCGACTTTTACTCCTGAAAACCTTTCCTTAAGCTCAGCCTCTACTTCTTTTGTGGTCATCCCCCAGTACTTTTCAGCCGAGATTAGTCGGAGGTCTTGATTCTCGATAAACAAAACTTTTGGTTCGGGGGATTTCCCGGAGAATACGAGCGCATCGAATCCTGCCTTTTTTAGTTCTGGTCCAAAGTACCCGGAAGAATTGGAATATCCGTATATACCTGTTAAGGGAGACTTTCCTGTTAGAGTGTATCGAGCAGAAGTAGGCCAGGGAGTACCGGTTAGAGGTCCCGTCGAAAATATGAGCAGATTCTCGGGATCTAGTGGATCCACTTCGGGACCGACCCGGTCATAAAGTATTTTTGCCGCATACCCCCTGCTTCCTAAAAATTTCGAATATAGCTCCTTTTCGGTCTCTTTAACTTTTACTTGGTTCTCCGAAAGGTTAATTTCTGCGGTTAGCTCCATATTGAACCCTCCTTGGGTATCAAATTCTTTCCCTTATTCATGAGTTAAAGCCTCGGTAGGGCACACCGATACACACAGACCGCAGTGTCTACATCTTTCGTTGCTCAATTCCATCTCCCCATCTTTAAGGCTCCGAGCATCATACGAGCAAACGGTCACACATCTACCACAATTTATGCATTTATTTTCAGCGAACTTGAATGATAACTCATTTGAGCGCTCCTTATCGGTTAAATTTTTCAAAGCTGCCCCAGTTACCTCAGATGGGGATTCATACCCCTTGGAGTCCATCAAATCCTTCATGTTCTGTCGGAGAGTTTCGAAGTGCTCCACGCCCTTCAAAATTGGCGCAGAGCACAGCCCTGTGGCAGAAGCGCCGGCCATCAACGCTTCCATTGCGTCTTCTGCAGTACTGATACCTCCAGTGGCGATGATGGGTTTTTCGGTTGAACTAGCGATCTGGGCCACGTATCTTAGCATAAGTGGGTTGATTGCTTTTCCGCTGAGCCACCCAGTCCCGTTTTCACTACCCAGCAGAGGGCTCTCCTCTTCGATATCTATCCTCAGGACCGGTCCCAGAGAATCCATTACTGTAACTCCACTTCCCCCGGCCTCAAGAGCTTCCAGAGCAGTCTCAACCGGAGAATCCCAGTTCGGACTGACCTTGACGAGGACGGGTTTATTTGTGATTGATCGGGCTTTTTCTACCATAGGCAAAAGTGTATTCCTGTCATAAGAAACGAGTTCAAATCCGTCGGCACCAGCTTCTTCAACTGGCCCTAAGTAGTTTTCTACTTCTGCCGCAGTGTGGCCGATGCTTGCAATCAACATGGCCGAAATATCGTTTACTCTGGGTATTTCTTTTTTTATCCAGCGTTCAGGGGGGAGATCGGACCATTTTTCTGCGTTTATCAAGGTGTTATTGTCCGACTCAATGATATGAGGGGTAGGATTTTCTGCAGCCTTTTGGCGAATGGTTTTAGTTACTATGGCCCCTGCTCCGGCCCGGTCCGCCTTTATAATGCCTTCTGCGCTATAGCTTAAAGGACCAGAAGCTAAAAAGAATGGGTTTTTTAAAATGTTCTCGAAGAGAGAAACTTCTAAATCCACTAAATATCACCTGTGCCAAAGTTTATGTGCTGCTTCGTTTAGTTCCTTTCTGGTCGATTCAAAATTAAAAGAAGGATAGTTGAATTCGCCATTTCTCATTATTGAATTGCCGTTGATGAACACGTCTCTGACGTGTCTGGGGTTCCGCCTCATAATTAACTGATCGTAGTAATTATGATTCCGAAAAGGTGTTTCGAAGTCCGTATCAAGAGTAATTACGTCAGCACGATACCCCTTTTTCAAACACCCTAACTTGTCCAAACCAAGAGCTTTCGCTCCGTTTACCGTGGCCAAACGAAATACCTTTCTGGCAGGCATTACATCGGGTGTTTCGAGCTTTCCTTTATGAATCAGGAAAGCGGCGCGCATGACTTCAAAGAAATTGTTAATATATCCGTCGGTACCTAAAGAAACGTTTATCCCTTTCTCGAGCAAATCAGGAACCGGAGCTATACCACCGCCAACCTCACAGTTAGAAAGAGGGACGTGCGCGAGGTTGACCTCTTTTTCCTTTAAGGTCTGGATTTCTTCCTCACCTAGCTTGACTCCCTGGGAGGCCAAAACGTGGTTATCCAGGAGCCCCAATTCTCGATAAAGCTGTGCAGGGGGAAGGTTATGTTTGTCTCTACATACTTCAGGCTCATAGCTGCTTTCATTCAGGTGCAATTGGATGGAAAGACCGTTTTCTTTGCTCAAATCGGACGCTTTTTGGATAAATTCCGGGGAACAGGTAAAGGTGGTGTGAATGCACATCGTGCCCGAGATGAGAGGATTGTTTTCCTGTTCGAGAGAAAAATCTACGTTTTCTTTAAGCCCCTTATCTCCATTGGACCTGCTCATTCTTTCCGAAGCCTCAAAAGACAGCACTGCCCTCGAGTGCAGCTGTTCCAACACCTCTGCCTGGGTTGTGAGCGCTCCGGGAAGGGCATTAGGGGCTTCCATTACGTTACAAAAAGTGGTAACTCCACTGTTAATAAGTTCTAGAGCGGCGGCTCTGGTGCTAATTTCAATTAACCTGTGGTCTATTTGGTTTTCCACTTTGGGCCACCAGAATTTTTCGAGAAAATCCCTGAAACTATCAATTTCTGGAGTCTCTATTCCGTGGGATAGAATCCCGTAAGAATGCATGTGGGTGTTAATAAACCCAGGAGAAAGAATCTTATCCTTCAAATCTATAACTTTAGCCTCAGGGTATTCTTTTTGAAGCTTCCCGTTACCAGCTACCTGCCTGATCACCCCATCCTCGATGGCTACCCCAAACTCTTTTTTCAGGTGGTCCTGGCAAGGATTTATTAAATAATTACCGAGTAATAATTTCATTTTTACACCGTTAAGTTATACACTTTCTTCAATAACCCCAATTCAGCAAACGATTCCGGAAGTAGAAATATGTAAACAAATTAAAAACGCCCTGGTAAAATCTGACTTTCATCCTGAGTCGGAACAAAGCCGATGGTAGCGATTTCCGGTTTTAATTTTGTCAACCCCTTTGAAACTTTCAATATATCGACGAAGCCCCCCTTTGGACAAACTCCCCGATTCCAGTTTGACCGAGGTATTCCCCTTCTGAAATCAAAATATCACCCTTACTTATAACTGTCCTGGGCCAGCCTTCCACATGAAGTTCCCCGTAAGGGGACCAGTCGACATTTTCATGAAGATTTTCGGGCGATATTACTCGGTTAACCTTAGGATCGAAAACAACTATATCTGCATCGTACCCCGGTGCCAGTAAGCCTTTCTTTTCCAGCCCAAAAATTCTAGCAGGTCGGGTTGAGGTAACGTTGATCCACTTCTCCAGGGAGATCTTTCCACTTTTCACTCCAGCATTATAGATGAAACTTAACCTCCCTTCTATTGAAGGAAGACCGCCGGGAACTTGAGTAAAGTCATCACCGCTAAGCTTTTCTGCTTCCGTAAAAGGTGCGTGATCCGTAGCTACTACCTGCAAGACTCCAGAGTTTAAGCTTTTCCAGAGGGCTTTTTGGTCCTCTGCTTCTCTTAAAGGGGGAGAACAAATATACTTTTCTCCTCCTGTTTGCTCAAGTAGCTTTTTGTCCAGAAGTAAGTATTGAGGGCAGGTTTCACCATATATACTCTCGCCTTGCCCCCTTGCTTTCTGTATTTTATGAACGGACTCTTTCGCCGAAACGTGCACTACGTACAGGGGGGAGTCAGCCAGGTTGGCTATATCGATCGCCCGGCTTACCGCTTCGGCTTCCTGTAATGGAGGTTTCGACGCGGCATGAAATCTTGGCTCGACCTTGCCTTCTTCCAGTTTTTCAGCCTGAAGGGTCTTCGATAAAGGACCGTTTTCAGAGTGGATTATTGGTAAGGCCTTTAAAGAACCCAGTGTCTTTAGTGTTTGGTAAAGCTGATCGTCTTCAAGCCTCAAACCTTCGTAAGCCTGATATAACTTAAAACTGGTAATTCCACTATCCATCAGATCAATTATTTCCCTCTCATTTATCCCACGACTCGCATGCCAGCCGGGAATCGTCATATGGAAGCTATAGTCCAACTGTGCTTCGTTATTTGCTGACTTTTTTCTCTGCCTAAGCCCTTCCTCTAATGACACACCTTTCTCGGGCTCTACGAAATCAATGATAGTTGTAGTCCCGCCGTGTGCAGCTGCAATCGTTCCGGTATGAAATGTATCGGAAGTTACCAGCTCACCCGATTGCATCTCTAAATGAGTATGCGGATCTACTCCACCGGGAACGACGAAACAACCGGAGGCATCGATCTCGTTTTCTCCTTTTAGATTCTTGGATACTGATTCAATCGCCCGGTCATTGATCCCGATGTCACCTTGAAAGCGCCCGGATGGATTCACTATAGTTCCGTTTTTTATAACGAGTTCGAACATGGGGATAAAATTTACCCCGGGGTAGATAACTTTTTTACCCCGGGGATTATTTATTAATTAAGCCCAGTAATTGTGGTGCCAGGCGTGGTCTTCGAGCCTTTCGAGGTAGNTTTGGGGTAGCGGGCCCGTGTCCGAGGTGCTAACGTTCTCTTCCACGTGCTTCGGACTCCGCATACCAACTATAACCGTAGAAACTGCTGAGTGACTGAGCCCGAACCTCAGTGCGCCTTTGGGAAGTGATTCTACTTCCCCTTCCTCTATCATCCACTCCAGATCCTGTGCTCGTTGATATACTTCTTCTTTCCGGTCCTCTCTAAAGTACCAGTTCCTCCAATCGTCTTCTGGAAATTCCGTTTCCGGGGTGATCTTACCGGTCAACGCTCCTTCGTCGAGCGGGGACCTCGCTATAACGCCTACCTCTTCCTCTTCTGCGAGCGAGAAAAGGTTTTCCTGGGGTTTCTCCTGTTCGTATATGTTGTAGACGACGTTACATGCATCTATTAGACCCGTTCCGATAGCCCTGGCCGGGTAATTCGGCTCTTCTTCTGGAAAAGGGAAAACGAGGGACAACCCAAAAGAGGAAATCATCCCGCTATCCTTAAGTTCCGAAATCGCTTCTTTCCAGCCATCGGATTTTGCCCATTCGTCTACCCATACATGGAGCTGTAGAAGATCAATTTCGTCTTGACCAAGGTTTTCCAGGCTTTTCTCCGTTGCTTCAATGATCCAGTCCTTTGGGTAAGCGTCTTCCACAGGAACTTCGGGATTGGGCACGTATTCCTCGTTCTTTGGCGGAACTTTAGTGCCTATATATACCCTCTCGTCTCTTTTCCTTACTGCCTCACCCACTATTTCTTCGCTTTTTCCGTCCCCATAGCCCAGAGCGGTGTCGATAAAATTGACGCCATTGTCTATCGCCAGGTTAAGTGACTCAAATGCTTTTTCTTCTGAACTTCCTTTCCATTCACCTTCACCTATACCCCAGGCACCATATCCTATCTCGGAAACTTTAAAACCCGTACTTCCCAGTTTTCGATAACGCATTTAGGTCACCTCTTTCAGGCTTCCAGAAGATCGTGGAGGTGGTATTCGTAACTACCGAATTCACCGCCAAAATTCATCGCACCAATGGAAATCAAGTTTCCGGAATTAGTGGCTGCACGGAGGCCAGCTTCCATTGCTTTCTCCATTCTTTCCATGGAGGATCCAAACATCAACAGATTTAGTATCGAGTTGATGTCCTCGGGAACTTTACTGTCTTCTATCTCATCCCTAAGGGCGGGTACGTAATCCCATTCTCGGTATACCTGTTCGAGTCCATAACCCATTGGCGAAACACCGTCAATATCCTTTATTGCAGCTTTAGCTGCTTTTACGGCAAAGATAGCTTCTGATTCGTTATCGGCATAGCATACAAAGTGGCCATCAGTGCCTTCCGTTGAGTAACTTACCTCTTTCTCGTACTTAAAACTGCCTGTAGTTGTGGGGGTTACAGCCATTTCGTGCCCACTAATTACTTCCTCGCAGTCGTGTCCTTCCCAGTTGTCATTCGTTTCGCCGTACAGGTCTATACTTTTCGTTTCTATGTCAGATGCCGGAAAATCGAATACTGCACAGGAAGGAACGAGAGTTGACAATACTACTCTCAGGGCAAGCTGGTCTACTAGTTGCTCGTGTTCTCCAGGTGGCATGGTTAACTGGACGGCGACTCCTGATCTGCCGTCCGGTGTTTCGGAAGGACTGACTGCGCCTTCGATTCCACCGGAAACGTTTGAGCCTAATTCGCTGGAACCGGCGGCACCGACGAATTGGTGAGCAGCTTCCATGGCGATATCTTCCGAAATAGCCGTTATTACCAACCTAACGACTTCTAGTTCCCATGCTTCTGCAAAAGTGTCCTTGATTTCTACACTGTTCATCTTCATTGCAAATCACTCCTGAATTTGTTTATTGTGCTTCTGGATTATCGACCATGACTTTCAGGTCTTTTTTCTTTTTAGCTACTTCAAATGCTTCGTCGATTTCTTCCAGAGGGAAACGATGAGATATGATGGGGTCTACGTCTACGACACCCCTCTCGATAACCTCTAAAGCAGTTTCGTATTTACCAAAGGTAGAATCGTGACTTCCCACAATAGTTAATTCTTCATAGTGAATTGGATCCAGGTTAAGAGTTACTGGATCACTCATCGTTGCAGCAAAATAAACGATCTGTCCCCTCTTGGAAGATATATCGATTGCTTCCTGAAGGACTGAAGGATCATGCCCTGCCGCACTGACCACTACGTCCGCACCTCTGCCGTGGGAGACATCGTTCACGAGGTCTACTACGTCCTGGTTTACCTCGCCCTGACTCTCGACCTCCACCGTATGATCAGCTCCAAGCTCCTCTGCCGCCTGGAGTCTCCTTGAGTTTAGGTCTACGATAACTGTTCCAAGGCCTCTGTTTTGCAACAGTTGCATGTGGAGAAGCCCAATTGGCCCGGCTCCAATGACGACTCCCAATCCACCAAGAGGTACGTCATTGAGTTTGTCGTTTCCGTTTATGCAGCAAGATAGGGGTTCAGTAAATGCGGCCTCGTCCATTGAGACCCCTTCCGGAACGGAAATCAGGTTTTCATACGGGTAAACTGCGTACTGTGAGAACCCTGCCGCTATGTAAGACTGGTTCTCGCAGAGATTATATTGCCCCTCGCGGCAGTAATGACATACATTGCATACAACTCGACCATCCGGTACTACGGCATCCCCTTCTTCTAGCTCGGCCAAATCAGGTACATTGGTTCCGACTTCTTTTACGGTACCTGATAGTTCGTGGCCCATCTGGAAAGGATACTCAATATTCCAGCTTGAAGGTTCGTTACCCATGTAGGCCTCTAGGTCGGTGCCACATATTCCACAGGTCGAAACTTCTATCAAAACTTCTTCTGGTCCCGGTTCCGGGATCTCCTTTTCCTGAATAGTAAACTCATATGGTTCTTTAAGCGGAGCAGCTTTCATAGTTTTTATACCTCCGAATTTTTTAGTAATAGCGTGGAAGTTCTATTCCTTCCTCCGAAAACCTGTTACGAGCAAAATCCTTGCTCTGTTCCAAAATTCCTTCTTCGTCGATACTTACGAACTCGTTTTCTCTCACTACGATTTTCCCATCAACGATGACTGTTTCTACATCGTTAACGGCGCTTGCAGAATAAACCAGGTTATTAATCAAGTTATTGATGGGCTGCATATGGATCCCACTGAGATCTACTAAAATTACGTCAGCTTTCTTGCCTTGTGCTAAAGACCCAATTTCCTGGTCTCGCCCTAAAGCCTGTGCCCCACCAAGGGTCCCCATCTTGAGGGCTTCGTATGCCGGAAGCACGGATGGGTCGTTTTGAGTGACCTTTTGCAGCATCCCAGCAATTCGCATAGCTTCGAAGAGATCCATGTTATCGTTTGCTGCTGTAGTGTCCGTACCGATTGAAACAGAAATGCCAGCGTCCAGCATATCCTTTACCGGTGCAACTCCGTCGGCAAGCTTCATATTACATTCTGGATTATGAGCCACCTTAGTTTTTGTATCGGCGAGTATCTGAATGTCCTTATCTTCTACCCATACGGCATGAGCTCCAAGGACATTTGAGCCCAGTAAACCAAGCTCCTGTAAATATTCAACCGGTGTGAGGCCGTGCCTTTTTTTGATTTCGCTTGTTTCGTATTCAGTTTCAGCGACGTGGGTGTGAATGCCAACTTCCTCTTCTTCCGCCCTGTCCCTGATTTTCCTTATAAGGTCTTCGCTGCAGGATATGGGATCAGCTAAGCCGTATCTGAAACTTATTCTGTCGTGCTCAAGTTTGTCGCACCGGTTCACCCAACCCTCGGCCAGCTCGAATCCCTGTTTCAGCGGAAGCAACATCTCCGGATTATCCCATTCATCCAAATCCGTGAACGTCAGTGTATGGTCTACCCTTATTCCAAACCTCTCGTACTCCGATATAAGTTCCGGATCAGTAGCCCATTCCATGTTTAAAATTGTAGTGATGCCCGATTTAAGGGCTTCCAGACAGCCGAGCCTGGTTGCCTGAGTCTGGATCTCCGTTTCTCCCTGTCGATAATCCTGTACGGCCATATTGATAACGGGAGAGGAAACTTTCTCGATCCATTTATTTAGCTGAAGGTCGTCGCGCGATCCCTTGAGAAAGTTCTGGAGGAAGTGATGATGGGTATCTATGAGGCCCGGCATTAAAAGCTTGCCCGAGGCGTCTATAGTCTCTTTACCTTCGTAACGGCCACCAACCTCGTTTGATGGTCCTAAATCGACTATTTTACCCTGGTTAATGGCCAATATTCCATCCGGGATAAGGGCATCGGACCAGTCCGACGCCTCTTCATCATCCAAGGGCAATATGGCCCCATCCCGAATCAAGAGATCGACTCTTTGGTTCATATTTGATTTATTGAGAGGATAATAAGTTACTTATTTGCCGGACGGTGGTTTCCGGATCATCCGATTGCCAGACGCGTCTACCGATTGCTACTCCCGCAGCTCCGCCTTCAACAGCACCACTTACCAGATTTTCTAGCGAAGAATCGCTTTCGGATTTGGGTCCTCCCGCAACTATTACCGGCCTTTGAACTGATTTTGTGATGTCAGAAAAGGCAGCAGGGTCCCCGCAGTAATTCGTCTTAACGATATCCCCTCCGAACTCCATGCCAATTCTGGCTACATGCTCTATGGCCTCTGCAGCGTACTGTTCTTCTCCTGTAGGCATCATCTCTGCCAGCACTGGTAGGTCGTAACGATGTGCTTTTTCGGTAAGTTCCCCCAGGTATTCCATAACACCTTTTTCTGCCCCTCGACCGAAAAATATCGATACAGCAACTGCATCTGCGTCCAGCCGAAGAGCAGTTTCAATTGATGCCACCGGAGTTTCCTGCTGTGCTTCTTTACTGGCACCCAGAGTAATGCTTGTCCTCAATGCCAAACCCACATCTGGAGTTAAAACGGGCTTAATCGTCTCCGCGAAACCGGGGGTTACCAGCAGGCCAGTTGCACCTCCGGAAATTACCTTTTCAGTAATGTCCCTCGGCTCCTTGATTCCTTTGATTGGTCCAAGCCAGGGGCCGTGGTCCATTGGTACTAACAGACATTTATCATTCGGGCCGGAAAATAATCTTTTCAAACGTCGATTGTCACTCATGTTTTTTACCTCTCCTTTGTTGTTTGATGTTAAATCTATAATCACTGACTATTTTTTTTAAACTTAGCTTTATCACTTTGTACTTCGGTTTTGGTCCAAATCTAGCGCAAAACTCGTTTTTGTAATTGATATAGTCATCACTTTCTCAAAGCAAACTATTAACCCATCTAAGACCACATATTTTGAGGTGTTTAAAGCTTCTCAGATTGTTCTACGGCAAAATTACTTAATTCTTTATAGGTTTGAAATCCTTCCGAATATATACTCTCTAGCTCGTCCCTTGGCTGAATAATTTCAGGGGCCGCATAAGTTTTGTCCAGGTTTTGCTTGAAACTTTCATCGTTCATTTTTGTACTAGAGAGAGCAAATAATACTCGAGTTACCGCCTCGCTTCCGCGGCCGGCGAAAATAGACACCTCCATTTGGGTTATGTCCGCGATAATTTGAGGCCAACCCTTTGTATCAGCTCCTCCACCTGCAAGAGATAGCTTTTCGGGTTGTAGGTCGTGTTCATCGTAGATCTCCATAAGATGGCGCAGGCTAAAGCCTATACCTTCCATAACGGCCCTTATGGCATGACGATAATCGTGACTCAGCCTGAAACCGTAAAAACCTCCTCTTATATCATCGTTCCAGAAAGGGCTCCGCTCACCGCTTAGATAGGGAATAAAAGTTAGTCCCTCTGATCCCGGTTTGACGTCCAGTGCTTCCTCAATGGTTTCTTCGAACTCCTTACCCCTCTCCTCTACCCCGGTGATTTTGTTTTGCACCCATTCAAGCGCTGCCCCGGTAGTAGAAGAAACTCCTCCAAAAAAATTGAAGTAGGGGAATAATGGATAAGTATATAAACGGTTGTCGGGGTCATCTATTACTTCATTATCCTCCCCCAGAGACATAAATATCATAGAGGAACTGCCGAGGGTGCAGGTGACTCTTCCTTCGTCGGGAGGCGCACCACCCATTAATGCTGCAACGTCGCCGATCCCGGTGAAGACTTCTATATCGTCGCTCAAACCAAATTCTGCAGAAAATTCTTTTTTGATGCTTCCTGCACTCTCATCAGGATTTTGTAATGTTGGAAGCTGGTCCATACTTAAACCTACTTTTTTTACCCTTTCCTCTTCCCATTGCTTGCTTTGCCAGTTTAGCATGCCTGATCCGCCAGCTTCCGTTACGTCTGTCAGTATCTCTCCGGTCAGTTTAAACCGGAGATAGTCCTTTGGCCATAATATTTTTTCTGCTCTTTCTAGTTTTTCTGGTTGGTTGTTCTTTAACCAGAGCAATTTGGGCAACGTATAAGCACTGCTGATTTTATAAGGAGGAAGATTAAATTCGTTTCTTAGTTCTTCCGCTTCTTGATCCGCCCGTTGATCTAGCCAAAGAATAGTTGGTTTAATTGGCTCTTTATTTTTGTCTAACAATATTCCGGTATGCATTTGACCGGTAAAAGAAATGGCTGCAATATTCCTTATTTCGTGAGGCCCCTCTTTTAATTTAGAAAGATTATTTTTAAAGGCCTCCCACCATTGNTAGGGGTCACCTTCAGCCCAGCCGGATTGAGGAGAATTATAGGAGTAGCGACTAATCTCTTTTCNTTGTACGGTTCCGTTCTGGTCATAAAGGGCAGTTTTCAAAGAAGAAGTACCTACATCTACGGTCAGAATACTGTTCGGCTGAGAGCTAAAATTCAAAGTCCACCTCCATAAAACTTTATCCCGCTTTTCTAATAGCTTTCCCCGTTATCTATATCGAAAAAATGTAGTCTTAAGTCGCTAAAAGAAACCCATAGATCCTCGCCTACTTCAGGAATCTCAGTATCCGGATAAGTAAGACACTTGAGTTCTATGTCGCCAACTTTTAGCGTGAGTAGAACCTCTTTACCCTGGGGTTCTATTAGAGTTAATCGAGTTTTTATCGTTTTGTTTTTTTCTTCGCTTTCTACGTTGATATCCTCCGGTCTAACCCCCAACAAGAATTTGTTTTCGGCAGGTAGTTTTTGGATTACCGGCTTTAAGTCATCTGGTAATGGATAGTTGAAGTACTGAGTCCTAATAGTATCATCCTGATGATTACACGAGCATTCGATAAGATTCATGGGGGGGCTACCTATGAATCTGGCCACGAAAGTATTATCCGGGTTTCTGTAAACTTCAGAAGGAGAGCCCTCTTGCATAACGTTTCCTTCATCTATAACCATCAAGTCGTCCGATAAAGTCATTGCCTCTTCCTGGTCATGAGTTACATATATAGTGGTTACCTCAAGTTCTCTCTGAAGTTGTTTTAATTCTGCTCTCATATGTACCCTTAGTTTAGCATCGAGGTTAGAGAGTGGCTCGTCCATTAAAAAAACTTCCGGAGATCTAACAACAGCCCTGCCTACAGCCACCCGTTGCATTTGTCCTCCAGATAGCTCTTTCGGTTCGCGATCAAGTAAATCAGTTATCTGTAGAAAATTAGCTGTTTCTTTCACCCTCCGGTCAATATCTGACCCGGAGACACTCCTTGCTTTCAAAGGAAAGGCGATATTTTCGTAGACTGACATGTGTGGGTATAAAGCATAGCTCTGGAATATCATTGCCACGTTTCTGTCCCATGGTGGTACATCTGTGACATACTTATCTCCAATCTGAACAGAGCCGCTGGTAGGCTTTTCTAACCCTGCTATGGTACGCATTAAGGTCGTTTTCCCGCAACCGGACGGCCCAACTAATACAGTCATAATTCCGTCGTTAAAAACTCTATTGGTATGGTTTATGGCCGTAACATCGCCAAACTCTTTTACGAGGTTATCTACCCTTACTTTGCTCATTTATGAAAAAACTGCACCTCCATTTTCCCGCGGAAATAATGATTAAACTTCCTATTTTTGCTATAACCTAGATTAATTATCGGTTCCATATTTTCTAGTGTTTTACGGCCCCGGCTGTCATACCTCTAATGACCCATCTCTGAAAAATAATCACCAAAAGGATAATAGGTATGAGGGACAGAATTATCCCGGCAGATATCCACGTCCATTGGGTTCTGAAATTAGCTGAGAAATTTTGAATCGCCACTGGAACAGTTTGTATCTCAGAAACACCCATAAAGACTGTATTTGCAAGGATAAACTGACCCCAGGAAAAAATGAAAGCGAACACCCCCGCAGAGAATAAGCCAGGAGAGGCAATGGGCAAAATGACCTTGTAAAATATTTGGAAGGGTCGATACCCATCTACCTTGGCCGCGTCGTCGAGTTCAAATGGTAGATTAGCAAAGTAACTAGCCAGAAGCCAGGTACCAAGAGGAACGTTGTAAATTATCATGGGTACAATCAATCCTGGAAGAGTTCTGAGTAATCCCATTGAACGTAGAATCGTGAACGTCGGGGCAATTGTGACTACTGGAGGTATCATCCCTCCCAGCTGCAGGAAAAGCAATGATTGAACTTTATACTTAAACCTGAGTCTGGCAATTGCATACGCCGATAAACCGGCCAATATGACGGAAACTACAGTGACAACTGAAGAAACTATGAAGCTGTTCCTGATGTTAATAAGAAAGTCCAGTTCCGTTACCACCTCTCGGTAAGCCTGGAAAGTTACTTCCGAAGGCCAGAGTTCAATTGGGAGTTTGTATTCTGCGCCCATAGGTTTCAGCGATGTAGTAAAGGTCCAGTATAGAGGTCCCAGGCTGAAAAACATAACCATACCCATAGCGGTATACCTTGCCGGAGTACTAAGCCATTTTTTTATGCGATAAAACATGTTTATTCTCCTCTAAAGCCAAGGTTTTCGTAGATCTGACTGACGTAAAATATACTGAGGATGATAATTATGACGAAAACTGCTATCGCATAAGCAGAGCCGAGCCCGAAATCTGAGTAAGAGAAATAATACTTGTAGGCAAATGTACTTAATGTTTCTGTAGCAATGCCTGGCCCGCCACCTGTAAGGCCGTAGACCATGTCAAACGTCCTAAGGGCAAACATCGATCTATATAACACGGCTACTATAATGGTTGGGGTTAACAAAGGTAGGGTTAGTCTGCGGAAACGATAAAAACCTCTCGCACCATCTACTTTTGCAGCATCATAGATATCTTCCGGTATGACCGCTAAGCCCCCGATCAGGAAAATTGCCATTACAGAGGACCATTTCCAGGTATCGGCAATTATAACGCTGTGCATGGCCCACAGAGGTCGACCTAGGAAGAAAGGGGATTCCGAAATTATACCAAACTGAGCTAAAATGGCACCAATTCCTACATCAGTGTTGAAAAGCCAGCGCCACATTTTGGCAGTAATAATTGGTGGGATCGCCCAGGGTATTACAATTATCCCTCTTAGTATTCCCTGCCACTTTTTGGCCACCCAGAAGCTGGTCATTGCCATAAACAAACCGATCCAGAACTGTAAAAATACTGAAACCGCCGTAAAGTAAAATGTAAAACCAGCTGATCGGATGAAATTTTTACTCTGAGATACTGTTATAAAATTTTTTAACCCAACAAAGGGCCTCTCTAACCACTGAGAGGAATACTTTAAATCAAAAAGACTGTATATGATTGTTTGAACTATGGGGTAGTAATACCATAGTAGCATTCCTAAAAAAGAAGGCAACAGGAAGAGGATTGCCACTTCGGTTTCTCCGAGACTTATATCGAGCTCGCTCCGGAGAAAGAAGGCCAGGACTATAGTTGCAATAGCAGTTAGAACTGCGGGGCCTACCGCATATTTGATTTTAACAAGGAAGGATAAAACAGTGGCTATATACAGGAAAGTAACAGAATAAACAGCCATTTTTGCCCTTGTATTTTTTTTGGTTATTCGAAAACCTTCCCGAATAACCAATATTCCCAAATAAGTAATAGCTACCAACAGGATGTAACCTAAAGCAAATAGCCCTAATCTTACAAACATATCTTTCTCCCACCCTTTCAAAATTTTTGCTCAAAACTTTGCATAGAGAGCGGTAACGAAATTAATTTGGGGAACTATTAATATCACTACCCGGTCAGGGTAGTTATTGACCGGGTAGTGATATAGTTTACTATTCTGTCATCCTATCAATCCGGCTGCAGGCATCGTCTAGTGCCTTTTCACTTGACCTCAATCCGGATAGGGAGGCGTGTATTTCCTCCCGCAAAATGTCAGATATTTGGGGGTAATTAGGTGATCTAAAAGGTGGTTGCGCAGTTTTCGCAACTTCTAAAACCTGATCTAATTTAGGATTATGTTTCAACACATCTGGGTCTTCGTATACTCCTTTATGTGCCTGTATCGGTCCCTGAGAGAGAGCAAAAGTCTTTTGCACCGGAAGGCTAAACATCACTTCCAGAACTTTAGTTGCTGCCTCAGGAACATCGGTATATCGGTTTATTCCAAATGCCCAACCCTCGTAGAAACCTGTCGAAGCTCCATCAGGTTGAGAGGGATTGGGTATGAAGCCCCATTTATCTACTACTTCTGATTTTTCAGGGTTATCGAGGGTGAGGAATAAATCCTGTCTTCCGGTATGAAAAATGGCGTCTCCATTGATAAATCTTACTTGCGAATCCGCCTCCTTCCAATTGGTAACCTGCCTGGGAGTTATGCCATCCTCAATTAGACTATTCATAAACTCAAGCGCCTCTACACCATCATCCGAATTTAAAGCACACCTGCCGTCCTCGTTGAAGTATTCGCCGCCAAAGCCTCGGAGAAACTCACCCCACCTGTTGACTAAAACTTGGTCGTTCATGGCCGGCCAGGTCCAACCAGTAAGGTTGGGTCTGTCTTTCAGTATGGTTTCGGCAATTTCCACGAGTTCGGAGTAAGTTTCCGGAGGCTCGAATCCATATTCGTTCAGTAGGTCTTTGCGGTAATAAAGTCCTCCTATACCGCCCCACCAAGGACCAAGCCCTAGTAGTTCCCCGTTATAGGTATGACTTTCCAGGTAAGACTGGTTAAGAGAGTCAAGTAATTCTTTATCTATTCTATCTTCCAGTGGAAGTAACCAACCTGCTTCCCCAAATTCAGCCATCCAGACTGGATGTACGCCAAGTATATCTACTGTGCTGTCTTCTGACATGAACCAGGTAACTAATTGGTTGTGCATTTTGCCTAACGCAAGGGGGGTGACGTTGAGCTCAACCTCAATATTTGGATACTTTTTGGAGACCTCCTTTTTAATTGCTTCTATGGGAGGGTCGGCAGGCCCAAAAGATTTTTTGAAATAGTTGTTATAAGCGATACGGACGGTAGTTTTTTCTTCCTTGGCATGGAGCATTAATGGAGAAAAAGAGACGAATAAGAAAGTTAAGGCAAGTAATACAACGGGAACTTTTAATTTTTTTGAACACATATTTTTAATTTTCAGCACCTCCTATAAGTGCCATTTAAATTTTAAAATTTAGTATTAACTCCTTTTTTGTTTTTTCGGATGCTTCTTAAGTAATACAAAATTTTGCCTTAACTAATTGTTAAGCAGTATAACAAATTTACAAAAACAGATCAAATATTTTCACCTCCAATTAAAATTTAGAAGCAAAGTAAAACAGCTTGTATTGCTGTTAAGTAAAACCTTACAAGAATTGACTAAGCAAGCAAAAATATACTTACTTAAATTACATACAACTTTTAAAGAAATTATATTTCTCCCTTCAGTTCGTTCAGTCCCAGCCGTTCAAGAGTTTCTTCAGTGGGTAGGCCTGTTTCTTTATTCCACCCTCTTAGTTCGTAATATTCATCGATCATCTCGTCTAATCTGCACACGTTTCCTTCTGCGCTACCTGAAGGGGATTCTTCTTCTAAAAATCTTTCTGGCAAGATGTCATC
>JGI1684J13235_1000387_pt1 | contig 16640 bp, 11 predicted proteins | sample PonA232FremontCA_2_FD_13235 | JGI IMG/M metagenome (IMG submission 13235) | reverse complement strand
TCAGCTACAAGACGGGAGCCACTATCCCCATTATCCGCAACGCCCACGGGCCGGGACACATTACCCCGGAATCCATCGATGCGGCTGCCTACATGAACCCCCTGCCCCATGTCCTCATGCTTACGGCCATCGTAGTTTCTGTGGCTACCTTCGGCGTGGCGCTGGCTATAGCGGTTAAGGTCTATCGCGAGTACGGGACACTTGAAGAAGACGAAATCCGCATGCGGATACGGGAAAAGATGTAGCCATGCTGGAGCACATTGCGGCCCTTATGATCCTGGCCCCGCTGATAGCCGCCTTCGTGGTCAGCGGTTTGGCCTGGCTCCGGACAAAGTATTGCCTCCCCGTGGCCCTGGCCGGGCTGCTCGGATCCCTGCTTGCTTCACTGGCCGCTTTGAACAAAGTGGTGAGCGGTGGAGCGCTCAGTTACAAGATGGCCAGCTGGCCGCCGCCGGTGGGGATCGAGCTGCGCGTGGACCTCTTCAACGGCCTGGTCCTGGTGGCTGTCGCCGCAGTCGCCCTGATTAACCTCGCGGCGAGCTGGGAGTTCATCAAGCGCGAGCTCGAGGATCGGAAAGAGACCTTCCTCGCCCTGTATCTCCTTTTTGTGACCGGGTTGTTGGGGGTAACGGCAACAGCCGATCTGTTCAATCTCTACGTCCTGCTGGAAATTACTTCCCTGAGCGGATATGCCCTCATCGCCCTGGGACCGTCCCCCAGGGCCCCCTTGGCCAGCCTGAACTACGTCTACCTGGGAGTGATCGGAGCGAGCTTTTATCTGCTCGGGGTGGGGTATCTCTATATCATGACCGGATCCCTGAACATGGGGGATATCGCCTCGCTTCTGCCCCAGATCTGGGCCTCGCAGACGGTTCTGGTGGGATTTATCTTCTGCCTGGTCGGGGTCTGGATCAAGATGGCCTTCTTCCCCATGCACATCTGGCTTCCCAACGCCTATACCTATGCCTCCATGACCGCCAGCAGGGTAATGGCCCCCCTCATGACCAAGGTCATGGTCTACGTCATGATCCGGCTCATGCTCACGGTGTTCGGCGCGGAGTACGTTTTCGGGATCCTGGATCTCAGCCCGATCATCGTGTGGCTGGCTGTCCTGGCCATCGTTGCCGGGGCGGTTATGGCCCTGGTCCAGCGGAATCTGGCCAAGATACTCTGCTACATCATCATCTCCGAAATCGGATACATGGTCGGAGGGGCCTGGCTGGGGAACCAGGCCGCGATGACCGGAACCATCCTTCATCTTATCAATGACGCCCTGATGACCTTCGCCGTCTTTCTGGCGGCGGGGAATTTTGCCTTTAAGCTCGGTGAGCTGCGCCTGGAGAACCTGCGCGAGGCCTTCGCCCGCATGCCCTTGAGCGGACTGGGGTTTATCCTGGCGGGGATGAGCATTGTCGGGGTTCCCCCCACCTGCGGCTTTTTCAGCAAATGGTACTTAATCAGCGGAGGCCTCGAGGCGGGCCAGTACGCCTATGTCGGGGCCCTGCTCCTGAGCAGCCTGATCAATGCGGTGCTCTTTGTCCGTGTCGCGGAATACGCCTATTTTGGTAACCTCCAGGCGGTGCACGGCCATCACGGGGAGCATCACGAGGTAAAAACGGATGAGGCCCCGCCGGCCATGGTGGCCTGCCTGCTCCTCGTTACTGTCGGTCTGGTGCTTGTCGGCCTGTATTCGGGAAGCATCGTGAGCGAAATGATCCAGCCTTTTGTCCTGGGGAGCTTGATCTGATGGAGACGCTTTTTTCGGTTCGTCCCCTTCTGGCAGTGCTCGTCTCGCTCGCTGTGGTGCCCGTCCTCGTATCCAGCAGCGGCAGGCCCAATGTCCGCGAGACCTGGACCATTGTGGCCGGGCTGATCAAGTTCGGCCTGGTTGCCTCCCTCGTTCCCGGGGTGCTTGCCGGTCACGAGTTCGGCATCACCCTCTTCAGCTTCGCTCCGGGCGCGGATATCGCCCTGAGGGTGGACGGACTGGGCCTTGCCTTCGCCCTGGTTGCCTCCTTTCTCTGGATCGTGACCAGCATCTATTCCATCGGGTACATGCGCGGCCTGGCGGAACACAGCCAGACCCGGTTCTCCTGTTTTTTCGCAGTTGCCCTGTCCTCGACCATCGGGGCGGCCTTCTCCGCCAACCTGCTCACCCTGTACCTGTTCTACGAGATCCTGTCCCTGTCCACCTATCCCCTGGTGACCCATCACCAGGACCGGGAGGCCCTCGCAAGCGGCCGGAAATATCTTGTCTATATCCTGGGAACATCCATTGGGCTGGTCCTGCCGGCGATGATCCTGACCTACAACATCGCCGGAACGCTGGAGTTCGCCCAGAGCGGGGTCTTCGGAGCGGGGATCTCCCAGCCCATGGCTACGGTTTTGCTCCTGGTCTTCCTCTTCGGGTTCGCCAAGGCGGCCGTCTTTCCGCTGCACGGCTGGCTCCCGGCGGCCATGGTCGCACCCACACCCGTCAGCGCCCTCTTGCACGCCGTGGCCGTGGTCAAGGTGGGAGCATTCAGCATCGTTCGCGTCGTGACCGGGATTTTTGGTTTCGATCTGCTTGCCTCCTTTAACCTCGGATACGTCATAGCCCTTATCGCTTCGGTGACGATCATTCTGGGTTCCCTTGTGGCTCTGTCCCAGGACGAGCTTAAGCGCAGGCTCGCCTTCTCCACAGTGAGCCAGTTGTCCTATATCGTTTTGGGGGTGGGGCTCCTCACCCCCTATGGTCTTGTGGGCGGCGTCCTGCATATTGTGATGCACGCCCTGGGCAAGATTACCCTCTTCTTCTGCGCCGGGGCGATCATGGTGGCCACAGGCAAGAAGCACATCAGCGAGATGGACGGCATCGGAAAGACCATGCCGTGGACCATGGGGGCCTTTTTTATTGGGTCGCTGAGTATTATCGGCCTTCCCCCCTGCGGCGGATTCATCAGCAAATGGTATCTTGTGCTCGGGACTCTGCAAAAACAGAGCTTTCTGCTGATGACGGTTATCCTGGCAAGCTCCCTCCTCAATGCCGCATACTTTCTGCCTATTGTCTACAGAGCGTTTTTCCTGGAGCCCAAGGATCCGAGCTTGATACCTCCTTCGAACATAGAGCCTGTGAGGTGTGTCGTTCCTCTGGTGATCACAGGGATAGGTTCCATTGTGCTGTTCTTCTGGCCTGATGTATTTATCCGTCTTATCGAGATAGCCAATCAGTAGGCTACGGAGCTTGAAATGGAGGAAAACGGAAAGACCATACTCAAACACGATCCTGTACCGGGATACAGGTTGGCTTTTTATGTAATACTGGGTATAAGCTCAGTGTATCTGATCTATATTTTTGCAAGTCCATTTTTATAATTAGGACGATGAGATTGTGTTATGAAGAAAGAGCTTAAAATATTCGATAATCCTCGGAACGTTAAACTGACTCTGTATGGTTTTTATGCCAGCCTGATTCTGTTGTTGATATTTGATATTTTTATCCATAGACATACCTATTTCAGTTTTGAAAAAGATTTTGGTTTTTTTGCAGTTTATGGATTTATATCCTGCGTTGGACTTATCTTTATTGCTAAAATTATGCGCTTGTTTCTCAAACGGAATGAAGATTATTATGATACAGAGTAAATCATTGTCGTTATATTGGATCCTCTTTATCAATACGTGACTGTATCCTTGTATTTTGATGATACTTTGTTGAGTAAGAAATTGTTCGCACACGAATCGAAAACGGGAATTCTATGGCGATAAGTTCTCTTGTGAATCCTGGATTTCCCCCAGCCTTGATATTTCTTGTGGGTGCCGCATTCGTTCCGCTTTTGCGTGGCAAGACGAAAGCGGGATTCATGCTGCTTCTGCCCATTGTCTCTTTTGTCGTGTTGGCTAGCATTCCCTATGGCACGCATTGGAGCGTAGAATTCCTCGATTACCAGCTCATTCTGGGACGAGTTGATCGGCTGAGTCTGGTCTTCGGATTTATCTTCACCATCATCTCCTTTCTTTCGCTCCTCTTTGCCCTGAATATCAAGGATGACCTGCAACATGTGTCCGGTCTTTGCTATGCCGGAAGCGCCCTGGGTGTCACCTTTGCAGGGGATTTCCTCAGTCTGTATATATTCTGGGAGATCATGGCGGTTGCTTCTACATTTCTCATACTCGCCCGGCGCACGGAACATTCCCGGACTGCCGCCTATCGTTACATCCTAGTGCACATTTTCGGCGGATTGTGCCTGTTGGCGGGCATACTTCTCTACTTCCAGAAGACGGGGAGCCTGGAATTCGGCTATATCGGGCTGGAAGGCCCGGCATCCCTTCTGATCTTTATCGGCATTGCCCTGAATGCGGCCATACCCCCCTTGCACGCCTGGCTCCAGGATGCTTATCCGGAAGCCACCGTTACCGGGGCGGTTTTTTTGAGCGCCTTCACCACCAAGAGCGCGGTCTATCTCATGGCCAGGACCTTTCCCGGAACCGAGGCCCTGATCTGGCTCGGTGCCGCAATGACGGCCATTCCCATCTTTTATGCAGTACTGGAAAACGATATTCGCCGCGTTCTGGCCTATAGCCTTATCAATCAGGTGGGATTCATGCTTGTCGGCGTCGGGATCGGCACCACTCTGGCAATCAACGGAACTGTGGCGCACGCCTTTACACACATTCTGTACAAGGCGCTGTTGTTTATGTCTGTCGGCTCTGTGCTGTACATGACAGGGCGTAGCAAGTGCACCGACCTCGGGGGCCTGTACAAGACCATGCCCCTGACCTGCCTCTTCTGTATCGTAGGGGCGGCCTCGATTTCCGCTTTTCCGCTATTCAGCGGTTTTATCAGTAAATCCATGATCATCAGCGCCGCAGGCCATCACAAGATGGTGGCTGTCTGGCTGGTTCTGCAATTCGCCTCAGCGGGCGTCTTCCACCACGCCGGGATCAAGGTTCCCTATTTCACCTTTTTCGGGCACGACTCCGGACTGCGTCCCCAGGAACCGCCATGGAACATGCTTTTGGCCATGGGATTCACCGCTTTCTTGTGCGTTTTTCTCGGGTTCTATCCGCAGCCCTTGTATGATATTTTGCCCAATGCTGTGGATTACGCCCCGTATACCCCTACTCATGTGCTCTCACAGCTGCACTTGCTCATGTTCGGGGCCCTGGCTTTCGCCCTGTTGATCCTTTCCGGATACTATCCCCCGGAAATTCGTGCTTTGAACCTGGATACGGACTGGTTTTATCGTAAAGGGGGCAAATGGGCCTATGCAGCCTTCGATGCAGGTTTGAACCGCTTGAACGCGGTCTCCGAAAGAACGTTGCAAGGCGCTACTTCGGGGCTTGCCAGATACTTGCGGGATACTCCGGCGCGCTTGGTTCTTTTTGTCATGGCCTCTGTCTGGATGGTGGCGGGCTATCGTGGCAAGAGGCTGGAGCTTAAGAAGAGCATGGTCTACAGAGATGTCATGCAGGCCAATATTCCAGTCGGCGTTGGTGCGGTATTGACCGCTTTGTTCGTGACCGCCTTCTTTGTGCTGGTCAATTTCTTCTAGTGACTTGTCCAGAGTGAATCGTCGGTTTTACTGAGTCCCTGCATAGNCACACATATGTTTCATCTTAAGGACAGCTAGACCAGGACAATTCACTAGCCCTGTACTGAGCGATTACGCGAATTCAGGGTGTATCCATTTCAGTCAAAAGTCACACGGGTCTCTTGTCCAGGAAAACATCTCAACCGCCACACAGGGAGCGCTATGCTCCATACAGGGCGGAGGAAAAGGTAGCACAGCGCATTATGGTGCCTCGCAACGATCTCAAACGCATTTACATGCTCTCGGACATGCCCGAGAGCATGTTGGCTCGTCTCGCCGACATCGCGCACCTCTATATCTACAGCGCAAACATGAGCCTCTTTGAAAGCGGCGAGAATTTGAAACACTTTTATATGGTGCTTACCGGACAGGTCTCGCTGTCCATCGATCTGGTCACCGATGTGTCCATTACCCTGGGTACTGTGGGGCAGGGACACGCCTGCGGAGTGTCGGCTTTCATACCGGAGAGCAGGAGCTCCTCCAAGGCGGTTTGCGATGAGCCGAGCGAGCTGATCGTGCTTTCCGCGGACGAGGTCTTTGCTCTGTTCGAGGAGGACTGGGACCTGGCCTATCAGTTCACTTCGCGGATCGTTCGTCTCTTCAAGGCCATTATGGATCACCGAACATCCATCTTTATCAAATCGTTGAAGAACAATCCCCAGGTCCAAAAGAGTCTGCGTCAGACCGAGCTGGCCCAGATTATCTGATTGTTTGGATGGAGACTATTTTGGGCGGGGGAATGTGGCGAAATCATCTCCTATCGAGAGGAAAAAAATGGTTCATGCAGACGAGCTGAGCGGAATGCACGCCCTTCAGGACCTCGACAGGTCCCAGACCGAGAAGCTGGCGGCCATAGCGACCAAGGCGGAATACCCGGCAGGAACCGTGCTCTTCCGCCACAAGCAGAAGCTCACCCACTATAATTTGCTCCTGGAAGGAAGCGTTGCGCTGACCATTGATCTGGAACAAGGTGACCCCTTGACCCTGGGAGTGGTGGAGCCGGGCAGATCCTTCGGTATATCCGCGCTGATTCGGGGCAAGCGCAGCACTGCGAATGCGATCTGTCAGAAGGATTCCACGGTGATCCATTTGTCCGAGGAGAAGATGCTGGAGCTCTTCGAGCAGGACGGCAAGCTGGGGTACTGCTTCATGTTTCGAGTGCTCCGGATCTTCAAATCCAGGATGAATCAACGCACCCGGCAATTTCTCGTCTCCCTGGAGCAGCATCCGGAAATCCAGCCCGCATTCGAGGGATTGGGACACATCTCCTTCGGCTGATCCACCCTCCTGCGGCCATGCTCATTCCTGCCTGCCGGTAGCCGTGCTTGCCCGGGAATAGCCGAGACTTCCCCTCACCATATCCCCTTCCTAGCGCAACTGGTGCTTGCGCACAGCCTTGTTGTGTTGCCGCAAATTGCGGCTGAACACATGAGTTCCGTTCTTCGTGGCGACAAAGTAGAGATAGTCGTGTTCTGCCGGCTCCTCGGCGGCTTTCAGTGAGTCCAGGCCGGGGGAGCAGATCGGGCTCGGCGGAAGGCCTGTGTGTTGGTAGGTGTTGTAGGGATTGTCCGCATCGCGCAGATCCTTGGTGCGGAGATTGCCGTCGAAGTCCCGGCCCAGCCCGTAAATGATTGTGGGATCGCACTGCAGTCGCATGCCCCGCCGGAGGCGGTTTTGGAAGACACCTGCGACAATGGGGCGTTCTTTCGGGACCGAGGTTTCCTTCTCCACAAGCGAGGCCAGGGTGACAATCCGGTGGAGCCGCGCGTCCTCCGGGCGCTGATCGGGCCAGAGCTCCCTGTCCGTTTCCTTCCGGAACTGCTCGAGCATCTTGGAAACGATGCGTTTGGCGCTTTGATCCTCACTCCGCGAGAAATAATAGGTCTCCGGGTAGAGAAAGCCTTCGGCGGTTGGTCCGGGGATGCCGTATTGGTCCAAAAGCTCCTGATTGCGGACCTGGGCGGCGAAGCCGCGGAAACTGGCCAGACCGGAGTCTGCCACGCGACGAGCGGTTTCCCACCAGGCCAGCCCTTCGGGGATCTGGAGCCTGTGCAGCCGGACATCGCCCTCTTTCAAATGGCTCAAGAGCTCCATCCGGGACCAGGAGGTGTCCACTTCGTATTCCCCGGCTTTCACTGTGGAGGCCATGTCCGTCAGTTTGGCCATGAGCTTGAAGCGAAGCGGGCTCCGGATGATATCCTCCCGGAGCAGATATTGCGCGACGCGGTCGAAGGTCCATCCGCTGCGGATGCGAATGATCTTTTCCCGGCCGGGCTTATGTATGGGTGCGTAGAGATAGTTGGAGACAGAATATGCCCCGTACAGAGCGAAGCCCAGAAAGATGAGAATACCCAGGGGAAGAATGTACTTGCGCATAAGGTTCGAGGAATTTTATGATTATTTGCTTACCTTTCCAATAGGCCTACTCTATTCCATTTTTGAATAAAGGACAAACAGCATCAGGAGGCAGCCATGGCCGAATCCGGAATGGACAAGGAGTATTTTTCGCTGCGGGAGCTCTTCATTTCCGAGGCCCTGGAACCGATGAACCGTTTCCTGCGCATGGAGGCCTCCAGCAGCATTCTGCTGCTCCTGGGAGCCGCGTTTGCCCTGATCTGGGCAAACTCCTATTTTGCCGAGGCCTATACAGCCCTGTGGCACACGGAGTTTGCGCTGCACCTCGGGCACTCCTCCTTCGGGATGAACCTCCTGGAATGGATCAATGAAGGCCTTATGGCCTTCTTTTTTCTGCTCATCGGTCTGGAGATCAAGCGCGAGATCCTGGTCGGCGAGCTCTCTTCCCTGAAGGCGGCGCTTCTGCCGGTGATCGGGGCTTTCGGCGGAATGGTCGTCCCGGGGCTGGTGTATTCCCTGTTCAACTGGGGCACACCTCAGATGTCGGGATGGGCCATTCCCATGGCCACGGACGTCGCCTTTGCCCTGGGCGCTCTAGCTCTTCTGGGCAGGGGACTGCCCAGCGGGCTGCGCATCTTTCTGGCCGCATTCGCCATCGCCGACGACATCGGCGGCGTGCTCATCATCGCCTTTTTCTATACCGGAGAGCTTTCCCTGACCTATCTGGCCCTGTCCGGTGGGGTGGCTCTTCTGATGGCTTTGGCCGGTCTGTTGCGATTCCGCTCTTTGTTCCTCTTCGGGGGGCTGGGCATTATCCTCTGGGTCTGTGTGTTCTATTCCGGAGTGCATTCCACCATCGCCGGGGTCGTCGTCGCCCTGCTCATACCCGCAAGGGGGAGATACGGATACGAGTACTTCTACAAAAAGGTGAATTCCATCCTGGATCACTGCAAGGATCCCAATGTGGACGCCTGCTACTGGTTTTCCATGCTCATGGACAAGGACTATCTGGATACCGCCCATCGACTGCGGATGGCCAGCACGGAGGTGGAACCCCCCTTTCAGCGGCTGGAGCACGCCATCCATCCCTGGGTCGCCTTTGTGATTCTGCCCCTCTTTGCCTTGGCAAACGCCGGAGTCATACTCCAGGGCGCCTCTCTGGGAGAGGCGCTCGCGAATCCGGTGACCCTGGGGATTATTCTGGGCCTTTTTGTGGGCAAGCCCATAGGAGTCTTTTTGGCCTGCCAACTGGCGGTGCGACTCGGGGTCGCTTCCCTGCCCGAAGGGGTCAACTGGACCCAGGTTGCGGCCGTGGCCCTTCTGGGCGGCATCGGCTTTACCGTATCCCTGTTCATCTCCGGATTGGCCTTTGTCCAGGCAGATCTGCTCAACTTCGCCAAGCTGGGCGTGCTGATGGGATCGGCAATAGCCGGCGTGCTGGGGGCCGTGTTTTTGAAGCTCTCCACGGGGCGAGGCAGATCGAAAGCTCAGTTGCAGGAATAGGGCTTGTGTCGGTCCGGCGGGGAAAGCGTTGCAACAGCGCCTTCCCCGTGATGGATCAGTTGTCCTCAACGGAAGCGGATGTCTCCTTTTCTGGATCGAGCAGGGCCGCAGAGCTGTTCAGGGCCTGTTCCTGGCTCAATTGGCTCATGTTGAGCACGGTATGATACAGGAAGGGGCTGTTGTAGTCCTCCTTGCCGAAGAAGCGGTAGAGATTGGTCCGGATCTTGTCCTGCCGGCCCACAATCTGCTGAGCCTTGTTCCGGTTGATCTCGTAGTTGTGGCAGAGGAACTGGATACGGTCTTCGTGACGGGCTACGAGGAGGAGATGGTAGGTGTTGGGCCGGTTCTGCAGGATGTACTGGCTCCCTCGGCCCAGGATGATCACGTTGTCCCGGTTGGCGAGCTGGGGAATGATTTCGTACAGGAGCTCCACGTAGCGGTGGCCGTCGATGTAGCCCTGCTTGCCGATGACCGCCTTGTAGAGATAGCTCTGCCTCACGGATTTCAGGCCGGAGAAGTAGCGCTGCAGGGACCCGCCGGCCTCCTGTTCCAGGCTCTTGATCCATTCCGGGGAAACGTTGGCCTGCTGGGCGGTCTGCTCGATAATATCCTCGTCCACGACGGCATATCCGAGCCTGCTCGCCAGATGTTCCCCCAATGTGCGTCCTCCCGCGCCGAATTGCCTGGAAATGGTTATTACGGGCATGGATACTCTCCTCTCGCTTGGGCCGCTTTCCAGAGATCTTGTCCGCATCCCATGCGGGCCGTTCCGGAGTCCAATCCCCTAAGTTCCGTTTTTACGAGGGAAAGTGGCAAACAGCCTGCATGCAATGTTCAATCATTGTGCAGAAAGCTTTCCAGAATTTCAACCGCGGCCTGCTGATCCAGAATCGCCTTGCGTTTTTTGGGAGGAACCTCCGCTTCGCGCAGCTTGGCCTCTGCCTGGGCCGAGGTGCAGGTCTCGTCCACGAGATGGACCGGGATCTCCAGGCGGTTTTCCAGATCCTGTCGGAAGTTTTCCGCCTGTCGTGTGCTCAGGGTTCGCCTGCCCTCCATGTCCAGAGGATGCCCCAGAGCAATAGCCTCCACACCGCGCTGGGCCACTATGGCCCGTATCTCCTCGAATGCCTGTTCGCGGGTCTTTTTGTAAATTGTTTTCAGAGGAAAGGCCATCTCCCAGTCCGAATCGGAGACGGCCAGCCCGATACGGCTCAGACCGAAGTCGATCCCCAGCACGCGCATCACGTGGACTCCGTGACTCCGTGATTGACGATTTCGGTTTCGGCCCGGCTCCGCCAATTTCGGCCCAGTCGGGTTCTGGCCAGGAACTCGAGGGTGTGCAGGACCTCGTGGGGCCAGCTTTCCGCGGCTGTGATTCGCGAGAGCCCGACCTTGCAGGACGGGCATCCCACGAGTAGCGGGAGATTTTCGGAATATCCGGAAAGATCGTTCTCCAGCTGCCTGGTCTTGCGGCGGCGCAGCGTGCTGTAGATGTGGGGTGAGGTCATGGCCCCGAGCCCGCTCTCCCCGCAGCATCCGGGGGAAATCTCCACATCCGTACCCAGCAGGGCGCTCAACCCGGAGGCGTAAATGGAACCGCTCTTGTGGGAGGCAACGCCGAACCATTCGCTGTGGCAGGCCGGATGGTAGAGGAGCCTTTCCGGATGCCCCCATTCGGACAGGTCCGGCTGGAAGTGGCTCCGGCCGCGCTCGATCACGTGCTGCAGCACGTCCATGTGCTCCAATTGGCCCTCTTCGCCCGCGGCGTGGGCAAAGTCCTCCAGGGCCTCGCGGCAGGTACCGCAGGCGGTGAGGACTTTGGTCACTCTCAGGGAGTGTCCGTGTGCCTGTTCCAGAAGGCTGTTGAGGGTGTTTCGTACCTTCTCCTTGTTCTTGGCGTAGGTTTGCATGCATCCGGAGGCCAGCAGAGGATATCCGCAGCAGAGGTGCCGCGTGGGCACAATGACGTTATTGCCCGAGGCCAGAAGGATGAAGATCCCGGCCAGTCCGATGTCCCTGTAGAAGAGGTTGGCCCCGCATCCCGGAAAGTAGAGCACTGTTTCCGCGGCGTCCTGCCCGTTGTCCGCGAGGAAGAGGTTGTTCCGATCCAGATGCAGGCTCTCGTCCAGATTGGTAAAGGAAAGCAGGGGGCCGGGGCCGCTGAGCACGGGGTGATCCGCCCTGTCCCGAAGGCCCTTGGGTATGAGCCGGCTGACCCGGTTCTGGACCTGCTGGCTCACGGAAGCGGTCTTGGCCGCATTGGCCAGTCGGCCCTGCTCCCCGAAAAGGTGCGCCAACAGGCGGACCTTGAGGGGGTGGCGGCCGCCGTCGCCGTTCTCCTCCAGGAAGGAACGCATATTGAGCATCTGCTGCGGGGTCTGGATGGAGACGGGGCAGACCGAGGTGCACTTGCCGCAGGCGGTGCAGCGCTCCACCAGGTCCTGAAGCGTATCCAGGAGGTCCCTGTCCGGTTTGATGCCCTTCTGGCGGGTATAGGTGTATCCCTCAAGCAGGGCTCCCAGGGCGATGATCTTGTTCCGCGGATGATGCAGAAAGCCCTGTTCCGGGCAGTACATGGGGCAGACCTGTTTGCACTTGCCGCAGCGGGAACAGTTCTGGATGTTCTGCAACAAATCCATGAGCTTGTCCTTGTGGGGCAGGGAACTCTTGGCCAGATCCTGGAGCAGATCGTTGAAGGAGAAGGTGTACGGGCTGAGCTCCAGTGATGCCTGGGTCAGCTTGTCCGGATTGAAGATGTTCCCCTGATCCACGCGGGCCTTGTACTCCGCCAGGTCTTTCAAGCGCCGCTGTTCCAGATAGCCGATCTTGGTGATACCGATGCCGTGCTCCCCGGATATGGAGCCCCCCTGCTCGAGTACTTTCTGGAAGACCTTGCTGGCGGCCTCCTCGGCCAAGCGGAACATTTCCGGATCGTTGGAGTTGACTGGAATGTTCACGTGGCAGTTGCCGTCCCCGGCGTGCATATGGTTGGCCACCATGATCCGGGTGCGGAAGAGCTCTTTCTCCAGGGCCTTGAGATCGTCCGCGTGCTGCGGATAGCGGTTTTGAAGGTCCCGCAAGAAGTAGTGGATCTGGAGCTCGAATTCCTGCTCGGCAAGCTCGTTCCTGTCCGTCTCGCCCTTGAGGATGCGGGAGGCCACGTTCTGTTCCATATCGATGAAGGAGTCTTCCGGAGGGATATTCTTCAATTCCGTGGCCTTCTGCAGGGTCTTGCGATAGCCCAGGGCCAGGTAGTAGAGGTTGAGGCCCTCGATGAAGTCCGAGAATTCGGGGATGACGTCAATGGGAATGACCACGTCCTCGTTGATCTTGAAGCCGCTGGTGTGCTTGGTGATGGCGCTCAGTCTGTGCCGGTCCTGCCAGAAGGCCTCGGACTCCTCCGTGTCGCCGGCCACAAAGACGTCCACGTTGTGATAGCTCTCCGCAATGTGCACGATCTCCCGGGTGGTTTCCTGCAGGGCTTCCTTGCTGTCGGAGTCGAGCTGGACCAGCAGGACGGAGATGGGCTCGCCCTCGTAGCGGCTGGACTTCTTGCGGTACTGGATGGCCTGCACATACTTGGTGCCGAACTCCTCCAGCGCGGACATCTTGACCAGGTTCCCCTCCTGCCGGATACGGTCCCGCAGGTGTACCAGCTCCTTGATCACCAGCATGGCCCTGCGCATGCTCTCGCCGTAGAATTCCAGGCACAGGGTGCTGTTCAGGGAAAGCTGGTCGTACAGGGTGAAGCAGCCCTCGGTGATGATGCCGTCCACGCCTTCCTTTTGCACACCGGGCAGTCCGCCGAGGAACTTGTTGCTCACATCCTTGCCCAGACCCGAGCTGCGGATGTCTTCGCCTGACAGGGTGACGCTCTCCCTGAGGCCGCCGTTTTCGTCGCGGATATCAAAGACCGCCTCTTCGCCCGGCATGATCTTGTGACGGGGGTGATCGCGCCGCGTGACCTCGACGAGATCGCCCTGCGGTAGGACCATCTTGTAGCTGGCCACGTTGTCCAGGGTAGTGCCGTACTCGAAGGCGAAGGGGCCGCCGGCGTTCTCCGAGATGTTTCCTCCGAGCGAGGAGGAGGCCTTGGAGGCCGGATCGATGGTCAAAAGAAGCCCCCGGCTCTCCGCGGCACGGATGGCATCCTGGGTGATGACGCCGGACTGGGCGCACAGGAGCTTGTTCCGGGTGTCCACCGGATCGATGGTTTTCATTCGGCTCAGGCTCAGGATCGCGCTGCGGGGACGCAGGGGGATGGCTCCCCCGGTCAGGCCGGATCCCCCTCCACGGGGCAGGATGTGGAAAGCCATATCATTGGCCAGGGCGACGATATCCTGCACCTCGCTGGTGCTTCCCGGAGCCACGATGAACATGGGCAGCTCCAGGCGCAGGTCGGTGGCGTCCGTGGAGAACTGCACCAGGGCGGACGGGCTGGTGTAAATATGTTCCCTGGGCATAATCCTTTCCAAACGCTGGATCACCCGATCCCTGAACTCCTGGTCCTCCCGGTATTCCTGCCAGAATCGCTCCAAACCCTGCCGTATTGTTTCGGCGTAGTGCTCGTCGAGCTGTCCGCTCTCGGCCTCGAGCCGCTGGAACGCGCTCTTGCGGACCTCGCGGGCCGGAATAAATGGATTGTAGCGGATGATGAACAACTCAGCCGCCAAGCTCTTGGCCAATTCCTGAACCGACTCGGGCCAGGTGGCGAACTCTTCTCGCGGGACCCTGAGCACGCGGTCGATCAAGTGACTTTCCGGAAGCGTGATGTGCGGATTTTTTGCGGGCATAATATTCCGAGTGCCTTCTATTGGGTGACAGGTTTTTTTGTTTCCCCAAAACCAAGGCTCCTTGACTTTGGGGAAACGAAAAAAATAATCATTTTTGAGACAGAAAACAAGGAGAGGAATGGGGGGTCAGGTGAAGAAGCGGGCGTAGACAACTTGGCCCAGGGAGATGCAGGCGTCGTTGGGCGGCAGGCGGGTGTGCAGGAAGGGCTCGCATCCCTGTCGCGCGAGCGAGTGGGGGAGGAGCGTGCTCATGGTTTCGTTCTGCATGACACCGCCGCTGAGAACGATTCTGTTCAGGCCAGTCTGCTGTCGGAAATGGCGGATGAGATGGCCAAGGCTCCGGCAGAGCCCCACATGGAAGCGGCGGCTGATTGCTCCGGGGTCCACGCCTCGCTTCCAGTCCTCATATACTCCGGAGAAGAGCTCGCCGGACTCCAGGACCGCGGGGTCGGTTTCGGTGTTCACCGAACAGGTGTACCCTTCTTCCGTGTCTGGAGACTGGATAGCCTCAAGCTTGACCGCCGCCTGGCCCTCGTAGCTGATGGAGTCGGCCAGTCCCAGCAGGGCGGCGACCGCGTCGAAAAGGCGTCCGCAGCTGCTGCTCAATGGGGCGTTGATCCCGCCTTGAATCATCCGGGCCACCATGTCCTGGGCCCTGGAATGATCCGGTAGCCAGGGCCAGGTGTAGGCCTGGGGATCGACGCCCTGCTGCAGCAGGTAGCTGAGCGCCATACGCCAGGGCTCCACAACCGCGCGGTCACCACCGGGAACAGCGGCCTGCCGGAAGTGGGCCAGCCTGTGGACGGCCCTTTGCTCCCAGTCCACCCGGAAGAGCTCGCCGCCCCAGAGGGTGCCGTCGTCGCCGAGCCCTGTTCCGTCCAGGGCCAGGCCCAGGCAGGATTGGGCAAGGTCGTTCTCCGCCATGACGGAGAGGATGTGGGCCACATGGTGCTGTACGCGCACCTGGGGGAGCCCGGGATATTCCGAGGCGTGTCTGGTGCTCGCGTAGTCCGGGTGCCGATCCGCGGCGATCACCCGCGGCTCGGCCTCGTGGATGGTCCGGGCGTGGTCCACAACCTCGCGGTAGAAGCCGAGGGCCTCCGGGTTGGTCAGATCGCCGATGTGCTGGGAGACGAAAGCCCGTTCCCCTTTGCTGAGGCAGATGGTTGCCTTGCTGTCCGCACCCAGCCCCAGAACGTTCTCCCCCTCTTGGGGCAGGGTGATCGGATCGGGGACAAACCCCCGGGCCCGTCGGTAGAGCAGGGGGGGAGCGTCCGCATGGAGGGGACGGAGCACGGAATCATCGCAGCGCAGCAGGATGTCCCGGTTGTGGAGCAGGAAGCGGTCCGCGATCCCGGCAAGCCCCTGGAGGGCTTCCCTGTTGCCCAGCGCGATGGGCTCGTCGCTGAGGTTGCCCGAGGTCATGACCAGGGCGGGGATGCGATCCGGCCCGAGCATTTGGGCGTATTCCGCAAGGAGCAGGATGTGCAGCGGGGTATAGGGAAGCATCACCCCGAGGTCCATTGTGTCCGGGGCGAGCTCACGCGGCATGGCTCCGTTTCTGCGGGGAAGCAGAACAATGGGTTTGATCCGTCCGGTGAGCCATTCTTGTGCCTCTTCGGAAATACGGCAGAACCGGGAAAGAGTGTCCAGATCCGGAACCATAAGCGCGAGGGGCTTGTGTGGTCGGTTCTTGCGGCGGCGCAGCTCGGCCACCGCCTCAGGGTCGTCACCGGCGCAGGCCAGGTGGAAACCGCCCAGTCCCTTGATCGCCGCTATCCGCTTTTGGGCGAGGTCGCGGGCCGTTTCCCGCAGGGCGTCGTCCCTGCGGGCAAGGGTTCGGCCCCGGACGTCCGTGTACCAGAGCTGTGGCCCGCAGTCGGGACATGCGTTGGGCTGGGCGTGGAAGCGGCGGTCCAGCGGGTCGTGATATTCCGAATAGCAGGCAGGGCACATGGGAAAGCAGGCCATGGAGGTCCTTGCCCGGTCGTAGGGGATGGAGCGGGTGATGCTGAAGCGGGGGCCGCAATTGGTGCAGTTGGTGAAGGGATAGCGGTGGCGCCGATCCGCCGGATCGTGGATTTCCGCCAGGCAGTCCGGGCAGGCCGCGATGTCCGGGCTGATGAGCACGCTGTGCGTGGCGTCCTCCTGGCTCTGCAGGATGGAAAAGGCACCGAGGTCCTGCCGGGGGGCAATGTCCTCGGTGCTCAGGGAGGTGATTTCCGCCAAGGGGGGCAGCTCGGCCACAAGGCGCCGGAGAAGGCGCTCCACCTCCGGAGCGGGGCCGTGGAGCTCGATCTCCACGCCCTGGGAGGTGTTGCGGACGTGGCCGGAGAGGCCGCCCTCGCGGGCCAGCCTGTAGACAAAGGGCCGGAAGCCGACGCCCTGGACCTTGCCCTGGACCAGGGCCCGGCAG